>JAEEGF010041335.1_pt1 | contig 55611 bp, 40 predicted proteins | sample 9134171 | NCBI WGS metagenome assembly JAEEGF01 (sample SAMN16246542, study PRJNA631951) | gut metagenome | biome: gut microbiome; feature: rumen; material: AP-attached | host: Bos | place: Iran: Karaj | collected 2018-10 | reverse complement strand
TCCAACTCTATTTCATAGTAATTGGTTCCCGAAAGCTTTGTTACGCCAAGACGTTGCGACACATCCATATTGGTGGAATTGTCGCTCGGAGTGTAAAGCTGCGGCACGGCACGAGTCGTGAAATTCCACACCGCCGACCAGCTGGAAGTGTCCGTTGAATTTGTGTATCTGGCCCGCCAATAGTACTTCGTGCCGTAAAGCAGGTTGTTGACTATTGTGTAGTAATAGCTGTAAGAGGAATTATAGCTGGAGGCATTCAAGGTCTGTTTCAACGGTGAATTGAAATTGGAAGTCGTGTCCAATTCTATCTCATAGTAATTGGCCCCCGAAACTTTTGTTACGCATAGCCGTTGCGACACATCCATATTGGTGGAATTGTTGCTCGGACTGTAAAGCTGCGGTGTCGTCAATTGTGCAAACAAAACATTCATTCCCGCACACAGTAGGAGCATCAAGAAGACTGATTTTTTCATATTGTAACCTTTCAATTTTCAGCTTTCAATTTTCTGTTTAAAAAGAAGTTGCAAAAGTACACTTATTTCCTGAATATTTATCCCTTCACAACAGAAATGTGAACCCTCGTGAGAGGAAAAAGTGGGATGGGGGGATGCGGAAGTCATATCTCAACCTCCGCTTTTACAAACCTTTCAATCTAAAGTAAAAAAAAGATGTGGTTTTTCGCTTTTCAAAGTAAAAAAAATGTATTTTTGCCGCAGATTAAAAATAAAAAACATGGACCGATTATTTAAGGCGTATGGCCGTCTGTTGGCGGAAACCGATTTGAAGTTCACCCGATATTTATATGACAATGTCAACTGGGACAATCGGCTGATTGTGATCAAAGGAGCAAAAGGAGTGGGCAAGACGACCCTGCTGTTGCAGCATATCAAGAAGGATTTTCCCAATGTGGAAAAAGCATTGTACGCCTCGCTCGACCATTTGTGGTTCGCCACACACACCATCCTTGAATTGGCGGAATATCATTATACACATGGGGGAACGCATCTTTTTCTGGATGAAGTACACAAATACAAGGGATGGCAGCAAGAGATCAAGAACATTTATGATTCCTATCCCCAACTGCACGTTGTTGTAACGGGCTCATCCATGCTGAAAATCGACGAATCGCTGGCCGCAGACCTGTCGCGCCGCCATCGCCTTTATACCATGGAGGGACTTTCGTTTCGCGAATACATGAGACTGGAGCGCGTGGCGGAATTGCCAGTCTGTTCGTTGGAGGAAATCCTAAACAACCATTTTATGATGGCTTCGCAAATCACGTCGGAAGTGAAAGTGCTGCACCATTTCGAGAAGTACCTGAAGTCGGGTTACTATCCGTTTTATCGGGAAGAGGGGGATGGCTTTTTTGACAGATTGCAGCAAGTGATTGAAACGATAATTACCAATGAAATCCCGTCGGTTGGCAACATTGAATATGATTCGGTATATAAAGCCAAGCAATTGTTGGCAGTATTGGCTGAGCAACCGCCTTATACACTGAACATTTCATCTTTGTGCAACACCTTGCAATCTTCCAGAAACAATGTGGTGAAACTGCTTGACCTGATGAGCAAGGCCGCCTTGATTCGTCGGCTTTATGCATCAGCGGAGGGAATGAACATGCTGACCAAACCTGAGAAAATCCTCTTTTACAATACCAATCTGATGTTTTGTCTCACCTCGCACGCTGATGCAGGCACCTTGCGCGAAACGTACCTCGCCTCCCAGATTGGCATGGCACACAAACTTTCCATGCCGGAAAAGGGGGATATTGTGGCCGATGGAAGGTGGCTTTTTGAAGTTGGCGGGAAGAGGAAGGGCTTTTCGCAAATCAAAGATATTGAAGCGAGCTACGTGGTGGCTGATGATATGGAAATCGGTCACGGCAACAAAATCCCGTTGTGGCTGTTCGGCCTGCTGTATTGATGCTTTGGAGCACAAGCAAAAGCACACACATTCCATGAAGATTTATCCCCTCACGGCAGAAATGTGAGCCCTCATGAGGGGGGGGGAGGCATCGTGTTAGGCGCTTTTGTCTTTCAGAAACTGCTTCAGAAATGGGACGAGAAAATACGGGAAAGTATAGAATTGCCCGTTCCAGCCCATTTTTTTGTAGCCGAACTTCACCCCGAACTTCACATCAGGATAGGAGTCCCATTTTATGAGGTTGTTGAGTGAAGCGGTGGCGCCATCGCTGGCTTTCACCTCCACCGGCACCAATGAGTCGGTGGTGCGTACAAAGAAATCTATTTCCAAGGAGGGATTTTCGTGCTTGTAAAAGTACAATTGCTCGTAACCCGATTTGATAAGAAGTTCCCCCACAATATTTTCATACAAGGCACCTTTGTAGGTTCCGAAATTCTTGTTGGCACGAAGGTCTTCCTGCGCCTCTTCGTCTAACGATGCGATCAGAAGTCCGGTGTCGTGATAGTAAATCTTGTAATAATCGGCAGCATAGTTTCCCTTCAGCGGCAACTCCACATTGTTCAAACAGTAGCAGACATTGACCACACCCGACCCTTTCAGCCAATCCACCGCGCCAATGTATTCGCGGTTCCTCGCCCCTTTGGCAACCTTGGTGATCTGGAATTTCTTGTTTTCCTTTGCCAGAAAAGTGGAGATATGGTTGTAAACAGCAAGAATCTTGGCCTTGTCGGTTTCTTTTGCATACTTGGTGATAGCCTCCTCGTAATCTTTCAGGAGCTGTCTCTGTAATTTCAAGACACCACCGAAGTGGTTGTTTTGTATAAACATGCTGACCACTTCAGGCATGCCTCCCAGGCACATAAAATCTCTGAAATGCCCCGTCATCGCATCCAATTCCAATTTCGAAAATGGCTGGAGGTCAAGCATGTGGGCATATAGCTCACCAATTTGCCCGTTGGAGTATCCTTTCGCCCAAAGGAATTCCTCAAAATCCATTGAACGCATCTCATAATCCTCTTTGTAGCCGACCGCATTGGATTCAATCTCCTCATAATAGATTCCCATCAGCGAACCTGAACAGATCACATCGTACCGTTTGTCCTGACAAAACGATTTGAGCGATGTGGCACAATCGGGACACTTTTGTAATTCATCAAAAAAAAGCAGGGTTTTATGAGGAATGAATTTCAGGGAGGGTTCCAGCATAGTGATGTTCTTCACAATGGTATCCACCTCATAACCATCTTCAAAAATGGCTCGGAATTTTTTCTGAAGAACAAAATTGATTTCTATGACAGAATCGTAATTGGCTTTGCCAAAAGCTCTTATCGACTCTGTTTTGCCCACCTGACGGGCGCCCTTCACAATCAAAGGTTTTCTTTCAGGATTTTCTTTCCAATCAATTAAAAACTTATCAATCTTTCTTTCAAGCAGTTTCATAGAATGAATCACATTTTCGGCTGCAAAAATAGTAAAAAAATCACATTTTCGGATATGATATAGGAGAAAAAATCACATTTTTGGAAATTTGCGTAAATCCCTCCCGCTTCCTACTCCGTTTTCACGAACTTCACGTCGGAGATGCCGGCTTGGGTCTCGACGTGGGCGAGGTAGGTGCCGGCGGGGTACGGGCTGAGGTCGATGAGGGGCAAAAAAATGTAGGGATGCCATATTATGACATCCCTACCCATAGGGTCGTGCATCTCATGCGGTTTCGCATCAGGCGGTTATTCCTTCACCACCTTCCGCACCGCCATCACCTTGCCGCCATTCACCATTCTTACGAAATAAACGCCCGTGGCATAACGCGACAGGTCGATCTGCACGGCCTGTACGGACGCACCGCGTGCGTCCGAAATATCCACAGCATCCAACACCCTGCCGTACACATCCAACACCTGAATCTCACCAGCCCCTGATTGTTCATTGTTCATGGTAAATTGTACATTGACCATTCCCGTGGTGGGGTTGGGGTAAAGGGTGAGGTTCACTATGCCGTTTTCGTTGATTCCGTTAGTGTCGCAGGGCTCGATGGTGAGGTGCAACGTCACAATGCTGTCGCAACCATGCGAAGTTAAAAGTTGAAAGTTAAAAGTTAAAAGTTGGGAGACGGGGGTGCCGACCTCGAAGATAGTATCGATTTCTCCGTTTACATAATGGTACGGAAGATCGTTTTCGCAGAGGGTGAGTTCGACAAGCTCAGTCATGGACTCATATATTGTGAGGTGCAGGGTGACGGTGCTGTCGCAACCGTGCTGAGTTAAAAGTTGAAAGTTAAAAGTTAAAAGTTGGGAGACGGGTGTGCCGACCTCGAAGATAGTATCGATTTCTCCGTTTACATAATGGTACGGAAGATCGTTTTCGCAGAGGGTGAGTTCGATTGTCTCAGTCGCGGGCTGATAAATAGTTAGGTGCAGCGTAACGATACTATCACATCCGCTAGCATTCGTGAACGTCTGCGTGTAGTCGCCTGATTCTGCATAAACCTCATTGTTCCACGTGTAACTTCCGCAAGCCGTTTCTGCGAAATCAGCGTAATCCGCGGTAAAAATAGTGAGGTGCAGCGTCACCACACTGTCGCACCCACTTGCCGCCGTAAAGGTAGCCGTGTAATCTCCCGAAGCCGTCAGCGTCTCCCCATTCCACTCATATTCGTCACATGCCGTCACATCGGTCTCATTCACCACAGGTTGATTGATGTTAACCGTCAGTGTCACCGTGCTGTCGCACCCGTATCCAGTGGTCAGGTTATAGGTGACAGTGGACAGGTTTGGCGTGCCGACCTCGAAAGTGGTGTCGATGTCACCGTTCACGTAATGGTACGGAAGGTCATTTTCACAAATGGCGACTTCGACAGGCTCAGTCACCACCGGCTGGTTGACAGTCAAATGCAATGTGACAATACTGTCGCACCCAGCGGCATTTTCCAAAACGTCGGTGTAATCGCCGCTTTCAGTGAGGTTGGTGTAACCATGCCAACTGAAACTGCCGCAAGCTGTGGCGGAAGTATCGCTTTCAGTCGGTGTGTTGATGGTGAGATGAAGTGTGACAATACTGTCGCAGCCCTCGGCATTTTCCAAAACGTCGGTGTAATCGCCGCTCTCGGTGAGATTGGTGTAGCCGTGCCAGTTGAAGCTGCCGCACGCCGTGGCGGTGGTGTCACTCTCGGTCGGCACGTTAATGGTCAAATGCAGCGTCACCACACTATCACACCCACTTGCCGCAGTGAAGGTAGCCGTGTAATCTCCCGAAGCCGTAAGTGTTTCGCCGTTCCACTCATATTCGTCACATGCCGTCATATAGGTCTCATTCTCCACCGGTTGATTGATGTTAACCGTCAGTATCACCGTGCTGTCGCAACCGTGCGAAGTTAAAAGTTGAAAGTTAAAAGTTGAGAGTTGGGGTGTGCCGACCTCGAAGGTGGTGTCAATGTCGCCGTTCACGTAACGGTACGGCAGATCGCTTTCGCATACGGTGACTGAGCTTGTCGAAGTCACCGCGGGGTGAACGGTGAGATGCAGGGTGACGGTACTATCGCACCCAAGGGGAGTTAAAAGTTGAAAGTTAAAAGTTGAGAGCTGGGGTGTACCGACCTCGAAGGTGGTGTCGATGTCGCCGTTGATGTAGTGGTACGGAAGTTCACCCTCGCAGATCTCATGGGTGAAGGAGGTGACGATGGGCGTACAGCCGCCGGTGCTGAAGTGCCACACTGCCGACCACACCGAGTTGCCCACGCCGTTGTACCCCTGTACCCGCCAATAGTAGGTGGCGGCGGGACGGAGATTGTGGATGGAGGCGGTGGTCTGTGCGGTGGTGCCCTGCGCAAACAGGGTGGAGAAATCGCTGCTGGTGCTCACTTGGTAGCGGTAGCCGCTGACATTGTCCAACTCGTCCCATTGCAGAGCCAGAACGGATTGGAAGTCAATGTCGGAAGAGTCGTTGGCAGGCGATATAAGCGTTGGTCCGGTGGTGAGTTGGTAAGGTGTGGTGAACCTCCAAACCGTTGACCAGCCGGAGGTGTCGGGTGCATTGCTGTTGATGGCGCACACCCGCCAATAGTAGGTGGTGCCATATTGCAGTTCTGCCTCTGTGATATAGACACTTGCACCTGATGCGGTGAAGGTCGCAAATAACGGAGAGTTGAAGGTTGCAGCAGTGTCCCACTCCAGAATATAATGGTCGGCTCCCGTTACGCTATTCCAATAAACGGTAAGACGGGAATTGCTATAGGAGGAGAAGGCTGTTCCATCGGCCGGTGAGGTCAGTACGGGTGCATCGCTGGTGGTGAACCTCCAAACCGTTGACCAGCTGGAGGTGTCGCTGTCGTTGCTGTTGATAGAGCACACTTTCCAGTAATAGGTGGTGCCGAAATTCAGCTCTGTGATATAAATACTTGATGCTGTGGCGGTGAAAGTCTCGTACAACGGAGAGTCAAAGGTGGGCACGGTGTCCCATGCCACTATGTAATGTCCCGCACCTGTGACGGAGTTCCAATAGACGGTGGCTTTTACTGAGTTGGTATAAACGTAGCCGTCGCTGGGGGAGGTCAATGTGGGCACGCCGTTCGTAGTGGTGAAATGCCACACCTCCGACCAATCGGTGGTGTCCACTGGGCTGGTCTCGCGCACCCGCCAATAGTAGGTGGTGCCAAAACGCAAACCACTGACCGAGACCTGACTGGTGCCCACCGCAATCGTGCCAGTCGCAAGACCGGGTGAGTCAAAAGTGGAGCAAGTATCGTACTGGTATTCGTATAGACTTCCGCCTCTGATGTAGTCCCAGTCCAAAGTGGTGGATGCTCCGACATTGGTGGAACCGTTGGCTGGCGATACCAGCACGATTTCACCGGGTGTGTTGAAACTCCATGTCTCGCTCCACGGGGTGGTGTCGATGGCGGTGTATTCGCGCACCCGCCAGTAGTAGGTCTCGCCAAAACGCAGAGGTGCGGTGATGTCTATTTGGCTGGTGCCCACGGCAATTTCTCCGTTCACCAATGCCGGTGAATCAAAGTCGGGACTCAGATCGTACTGGTATTGGTAGTTCAAACCGCCTCTGATATAGTCCCAATCCAACGTTACATTGATGGTGTTGGTGAGGGTGGTGCCATTGGCGGGCGATACCAACACGATTTCACCGGGTGTGTTGAGACTCCATGTCTCGCTCCACGGGGTGGTGTCGATGGTGGTGTATTCACGCACCCGCCAGTAGTAGGTCTCGCCAAAACGCAAAGGCTCGGTGAGCTCAACTTCGCTGGTGCCTACGGCCACGTAGCCGGTGGAAAGTTCCGGAGAGTCGAAGTCGGGACTGAGGTCGTACTGGTATTCGTAGTAGTCGCCGTCGTTGATGTAGTCCCAGTCCAGGGTAGGCTTGATGGTACGCGAGAGGGTGCTGCCATTGGAGGGGGAGGTGAGCGCAATGGCGCCGGCTGTGGTGAAGCGCCACACGGTGGACCAGCTGGAGGTGTCGCTGTTCAGACGGATGCGCACGCGCCAGTAGTAGGTGGTGCCGTAACGCAGCTGGTTGAGCCGCACCTCGGAAGTTCCCGCCGCAATGGCGCCGCTCTGCAGTTCCGGTGAGTTGAACTGTGGGGTGGTGTCGCACTCGTAGTCGTAATAGTCGCAGCTGGAGACGGCGTTCCAGTCAAGGGTCGGACGGAGCCGTATCGCGGTGGAACCGTTGGAGGGCGAGGACAGTGTGGGGATGCTGCCGCCCGTGGTGAAACTCCACACGGTGGACCAACTGGAGGTGTCGCTGTTGTTGCTGTTTGTTGCTTGTGCGTGCCAGTAGTAAGTAGTGCCCAACTTCAGCGGACCCACAGAGGCGCTGTAGGTGGTTTTCACCGTGCTACCGCAAAGGGGCGAGCTGAAGGTGGCGGTGGTGTCCCACTGGAAGATATATTTCGCTGCTCCCGTGATGGAGGTACACTGCAAAGTGGGGGTTACGGAGCTGGAATAGACATACCCATCGCTGGGCGATGACAATATGGGAGCGTCGCTGGTGGTGAAACGGCGCACTGCCGACCAAGCCGAAGTGTCGCTCTCATTCGTATTGGTGGCCTTCATTCTCAGGTAGTAGGTTTTCCCGAAGTGCAATTGGTTGGGATTGGCACCGCTAGAGCTATATCCTGTATAGGTATAGGTCAAACACATTGGCGAATCGAATGATGAACTGGTGTCGCATTGATAGATATATTTGGATGCGCCCGTTATTTCCGTCCACCTGATGTTGGGCTTTACACTATTGCTAAGGATGGCTCCGTCGCTGGGGGAAGTCAACGTGGGCGCATCTGTGGTAGTGAAGCTCCGCACCGCCGAAGCGGCCGACGTATCGGCATAGTTGGCCGTGATGGCATAAACCCGCCAGTAGTAGGTGGTGCCGAATTTCAATCCGTTCACGTTCAATCCCGTGTACGAAGACGACATGGTGTAGCTGTCGTAGGTGGAAAAAGTTGGGTCCTCCGACCAATGGAACATATAGTAACTTGCTCCTGAAACGGAATTTATCTTCAAATTCGGCTTTACCGTGCTGGGATATACGTAACCGTCGGCGGGTGAGTTCAGCGTCGGCGCCGCAATCTGCGCAAACACAACATTCATCCCTGCACACAGCAGGAGCATCAAGAAGGCAAATTTTTTCATATTGTAACCTTTCAATTTTCAGCTTTCAATTTTCTGTTTAAAAAGAAGTTGCAAAAGTACACTTATTTCCTGAATATTTATCCCTTCACACCAGAAATGTGAACCCTCACCACAGAAAAAAGTGTTATATGCGGGGAATGGGGAGAAATTTGTGGAGGGGGAATATCTTTTCTTAAACACCTTGCAGCCATAAGCCGAAAAAGGGGGCATACACCATATATGCGGACTTTTCCTGTGTTATGAAATCTTTTTGTATCAATAATTTGCAGGTATAAATAAAACTTTTATCCTAAATAGGATAATCCTGATTAGGATAATTTTTTTCGCAACGGAATCCCCATTTTATTCCGTCAATTCTTTGGCCTCAACGGTCTCTATCTTCTGAAATCAGCAACATCCGTCATCCTTTTTTGCGTGCCAAAGGCACGCCATCCCAGTAACTCCACACAAACGAACATAGTGAGTGCAGTGTGGGGTGGGCAACAGCGCTGGTAATCAGCGTGCCAGCGGCACGCTACTTTGTTATACAGCGTATACTAAAAATTATCAGTTATCGTTAATTTAACATGAGTTATACTACATCCAACTTCCACATTGTCTTCCGCACCTACCGTAGCGAACGAACAATTCCCATAGAGCACGAGAAAGAACTCTATGCCTATATTTATGGCATCGCCAAAAACCTTCACTGTCAGACCTATCGCATAGGAGGCATGCCCGACCATATTCACATACTAGTATCGCTGCCTGCCAACCTGTCACTTGCTGCTTTCGTGCAGAGGGTGAAGACAGACAGCAGTAAATGGCTGAAACTCAATCCGAATTTCCCGGCATTCCGTGGTTGGGGTAGAGAATATGCGGGATTCAGCTACAGCTGTAAGGACAGGAACAACATCATAAACTACATCATTCATCAGAAGGAACACCATCGTAGAACTCCCTTTGCCGAGGAGTACAGGGCTTTTGTGGAAGAGAATGGTATTGTGGTGGATGAAAGATACTTCCTGCGAGATGATGAGTAGCGTGCTGACAGCACGCCTTTGCCGTTACGCTTCTCTGCCCCAGACTGCGGCCTAATGGCCTTGTCAGGGGTTACTGGAATTTCGTGCCTCTGGCACGAATACCTGCTTTTCAACTACCGACTATCACCTTCCTACCGTTTCTTGAATCGCTGGTTGTAATAGAAACCCAATGCGGCGCCGTGGAAGAATAGTAAGGCGTACATGATAATCGCTAACCACAAGCCCCAGGTCATCACTTCGTGCGAGAAGGCGGTCTGCGATAAGAAGCCAACTGCAGCAAAAAACAGAGTAAGGATGGCCGTCTCTATATTGGCCCTTCTGTAATAGGGAGCAAATCCCTCCGGCATCTGATAGTCCTTCCGTTTGATAATCATAACGGTATAGACGATGCCGGCCAGAAACATTGGTATATACACCCAGAATTCCGGCATTTGGGGATGAAGGTACAAGAACAGACACCATACAACAAGGCCGATGATGCCCTCAACCATCTCAATAAAAGCTTGTTTGTTCATGAAGATGACAATTTGGTGGGACTTCAATAATTGAAAATTGTTTCGCTCTCAGTGTGCGTAAAATGTCCACCCTTTGTACTTTGCGGAGTCCCGTTCGCAAGTCCTAAAAGTGAACTTGCAAAATTAGAAAATATCGGGTTCATTTCCAACTGATTTTCAAAAATTTACTTCTAATCTGGGGAGGGTAAATAATTGAAAATTAACAATTTATAATTAACAGTGACATGAAGTGTACAAAAACACCACCGAAACGGGGGTGAAAATGGGAGAATTGGGGAGGAATTCCACCCATATTTTATTCCGTCAACTCCTTGGCCTCAACGGTCTCTATCTTCTGAAATCAGCAACATCCGTAATCCTTTTCTTGCCATCGGCAGCTGGCAACTTCAAAGTGTTACAATTTGTAACGCTTTCATTGCCCTCGTCACGAAGTCTTTTTTTTAGTACTCTCCAGTAAGTTTGTGGATTGCTACTTTCTGTTAGCACTTGCACCACGTCCACCACAGAGAAGTAGTATTTTTCCTTTTCTGCGTCCCAAACCACACGCACCTGTCTGTTCTCAAATAGTTGAATTGCAAAATTTTTATCCATAAATAATTAATATTTTACCGCTGCAAAAATACTACTTTTTTTCTTAATATTAAAAGAATAATTTAATAAATTATGTAAAAATCTCTATTATTAATTGGAAGGATAAAATATTTATTTTATTTTTAACTCTTAACTCTCAATTTTTAACTCTCAACTTTTCACTTTCCTCCACATCACCACCCCATACACGCAGTTTGCCGTCCAAAACAAGTACTGCGCCGCCATGCACCAGTTGCTGGCCATGATCCACATGCACACCGCCACCACATCCACAAAAATCCAGTACCACCACTGCTCCCGGAAACGCGTCACCATCAGAATCTGCGCCACAAAAGCGGGCACGGTCGTCAAAGCGTCCATCACAGGATGCTGGTCGCTGGTCTTCCACAAAATCCAAGCCACCCCGACTGTGAAAAGCAACGTTACGATCGGCAGCAAAGTGTTCGCCCATAGGGGCAACTTCCTCGTCTCAACCACCCCGTCATCATACGATCTCGCCCAATTCACACACCCGATCACCATCGTGACGAAATATACCAGGTTGATGACACTCTGTCCATACAACTTCGACTGGTAGGAGATGATGATGTAGGTAATCACCTGTATGAATCCGAACACATAGTACGAAATCTTCCGCCGACTGCACAACAGCACCGACATCACCCCACAAATGCCGCTGAATAACCACAAGGCATCACTCTCCGTCAACACATACGTCACCACCTGCGTCAGCAAGCCTAAGCCGAGAAATAACCAATAGGCAAGGTCTCCTCCTTCTACAAATTCTCGATATAAGATTCTGCCAATTTTTTTCATAGTCAGGTGCTTTTTTGTGAGATGCAATTTTTATTAATGATTTGTGAGATAGAATTTTATACTAAATCTAAAATTTGCGAGAAGGTCACGATTTGAAACATTCGCTCATGCTCGAAATGCTCAATGATTTCATGCTGCCACATCACTTCCGAGGGGATGTAAATGGCCGATGCACCCACCTCTAACGCGGGCTGAATGTCCGACCGCAGCGAGTTGCCCACCATCAGCAACTCCTCAGGGACAATCCCCATCTCGCGACACACTTTGCGGTAGTCGTCCGGCTGCTTGTCGGTGGTGATGAACACGCGGTCAAAATAGGGGAGAAGGCCCGACCGTTTCAACTTGTTTTCCTGCGTCAGCAATTCCCCCTTGGTGAACACCACCAGCTGGTATCGCCCGCGCTGATGGAGCTCTTTCAGCGTCTCCGCCACTCCCGCAAGTGGCGTTGCACTCAACCTCACCAATTTCCGCCCCAACTCAATGATTCGCCCGATGTCGCTGGCCGAAATTTTCCCATCACTATATTTTATCGAGCTCTCTATCAATGACATAGTGAACGCCACCGCCCCATATCCGTAGTCGGGCATGTTGTCCATTTCAATCCCAAAAAGATACTCCTTGAAGTCAGAAATATCCCTATACTCTGCCATTATTTGGCAGAGTTCATCCTCTGTTTGACGGAAATAGGGCTCGTTGTCCCACAGGGTGTCATCGGCGTCAAAGGCGATGACTTTTATCGCTTGGTTGATTGGCATGCTTTAGTTTTGGTTGATGATTTTGATTCTGCCTGCTGTCTCTTCACGCTCCTTCCCAACTTTCCCATTCAAATAATCGGTAATGTACTTTTCTAACACTTCCCGTGTGGTGCCGAAGCCCCTTTTTACAATCGTGATGTGAGGGAATTGGAGTCCGTCGCCGTTGTCCACCATGCTATAGGAAGTGCCGGCGATGGTATATTGCTTTTTAGGGGAAAGTTTCACGTATTTTCCCTTTTTAGGATTGAAGATTTCCACATTTTTGATGCGTCGTGGACCTTTCTTCAAGTCGAAAACTTGTGTTGTGGGGTTCATCTCCGCGGGGGAGGCCACAGAGGGGTCGATCTCCAATCGGAATCCGGCCACTTGCGGGAACACACCGCCTTCTGTGGGAAGGTACGACACGGCCATCTCTAAGGCATCCAGCAGATCTTGTCCGGTGACTTTGCACAGATATACCTGATTGTCAAAGGGAAATGCGGTGAAGATGGAGTTAAAGGTGATGGTGCCCGCCGGTATGTTGCTGCGGCAGCCGCCCGAGTTCATCCAAGCAATTTCAGCTCCCGTCACCGCCAGCATGGCGTCGGCTACAAAGTCGCCCAACGAACACTCTCCTGTGCGTACCAAGCGCTTTCCGTTGGGGTAGTTGATGGTGAGGTTGGCCTCGCTGTAGCCAATCTTTCGGCTTCCCACTTTCTCATATTCTTTGTAGATTTCATCAATTTTTTGTTGCACTCCGGGATGGATGAAAGGGATGTCGGAGCAGGGGAGAAGTCGGGTCACCATCGTGCCATCTTCGCGAATCACCAGCACCCCAATGTTGGCGAAAGCGGTGCCCGTGGAGGTGAGGATGACGGGATGCCCCTCTTTGTTGTTGAGGGTGCGCTCTTCAATCACGCTGTGCGAATGTCCATCTAAAACCACGTCAATACCAGTGGTTTGTGCGATCAATTCGGTGGAGGTGATGGCGGGCGGATCGATGCCGAGGTGGGCGAGTGCCACCACATAGTCGGCGCCCGCATGGCGAGCGGCATTCACCTGCTCCTGCACCTCATCTACCAGATAGTGAGGCGCATAGGGTGAGTTCTCTTTCCCAAAAGTATAGACAAACCGCTGCTGGTCGTCCTTGAAGTAGGAGGGTGTGCTGCTGCTGATGGTGCCCGGCGTGGCAATCCCGATGAAGGCCACCTTTTTACCTCCGAAATTTCGAATCTCGTAGCCATCGTACATCGGAACGCAGGTGGCCTCATATCCGGTCGAAATGTTCTCTATCTTCCAAAGGTTGCAGCATACCACCTTGCCGTTCAGCTCCTTGAAAAGATGCGTCATCTGCGGGATGCCGAAGTCGAACTCATGGTTGCCAATCGTTACATAATCATAGTGTACGGCGTTCATCACGTCAATGATGTATTCGCCCTGCGAAACCGATCCTAACGCCCTCCCGCTCAAAAAATCGCCGCTCGACACCACACACACATTGGAGGTGGTTTCCAAAATATGGTCACGTTCGCCCGCCATCTTGGCATAACCATCGATGGCGCAATGCACGTCGTTATCGTACAGAATAACAATGTCTTGCGATGCAATTTGGGGCAGCTGCGGTTGCGCCGATAGGCACACCATTGTGAGCAATGCGGCCAATGTGAGGAGTACGTTGCGGATGAATTTCATAAATGTGATGGTTTTAGGATAGCGTGCAAAATTACGTTTTTTTGTTCAATCTGGAAGGGGGAATGGCTATTTTTTCAAGATAAAATTACGTATTTTTGTCAAGTGATAATTGTGCGATAGTTTAGTTTTTATAATATTGATAATTAATAAGTTAATAAATTCATCATGAAAAAATTTTTCTTTTTTAGCGTGATAGTTCTGAGTTTGGCTCTCATGATGGGCTGTGGCGAGAAGAAGGGTAACACAGATCAGCCGACCGCCAAGCAGGAATATAGTGACAATTACAAGAAAGCCGAAAAGTGCATCCTCGATTACGAGAAGGCCATCAAGGCGGCGAAGAATTGCAATGAATTGGAGACGGCCACTTCCCGTTTCTATGAAGAGCAGGCTCGTGTAGAGGTGCCCGATTCCACAGAACGTGAGGCACTGAAACCGCTGGTGGTCAAAGCCCAGAAGGCTTTTGTGGACAAATTCAAAAGTTTGGATTGCGCCTCTCAACCGGAAGAGGGCGAAGAATAAAGCTTTTTTCAGCCTTATTTCTTGAATAGCAGCCAGTTGGTGGCGTACCGAATGGGCTTGCTGTTGGTCTCGATAATGTCGTTGTAGTTGTCGCGGTACCAGGCGTGGCTCCATCCTCCCATGTCGAGGTTGATGGCGTAGGTGACGCCAAAATCTTGCAGATACTGCGCGAAAGTTCCGTATGGAATTTTCTCCTTACTCTCTATGATACAGAGTTTTCCATCTTTTTCGCACAGTGCGCGAAAAACATAATCTTTGTGAATCCAGAAGTCTTGGTTGAGGGTGTCGGTATAAACGATTTCACCCTCAAAGATGGTGAGCACCTGGCAGAATCCCATCCCTTTGTGGTGGGCCGCCACGTGCAGCACCGAGTCGCTGATGCGGTCGAAGTGTCCCTCTCCGTCGTAGAAGGTGAAGGCGCCGTTGCAAACCGGCTCGTCGGAACCGTGGTAGAAGTGTCCGTTGTTTACGTGGTTGCAGCGTATATTCGTGTGGGTGAAGTGTTTGAGACATTCTGCCGTGAAGGCCGCGCCGCAGCAGAAGAGGATGTCGTCGCCAGTGGGCACGGTGCTGCCGTAGGCCATTTCGATGGTGCTGAAGTTGGGATAATAGACCGTGAGGAGGGTGTCATAATCCTCAATGGTCATATTGTCGTATTCCGGTCGCGGGTCGCCGGGCGGCGTGGAGTCGCAGGAGGCCATCAGCAGGAGCATCGAACAGATATACAGCAGTTTCATGGTTATGGTTTTGGGGTGAAAACAAAAAACCGAGGGGATTTCCCTCGGTTTATCAAACGTATGTTGAAGAAAAATATTATGCTTCTTCAGCCACAACCTCAATGTTGAGGGAAACTTTGAACTCTTTGTGCAGGTCCACCATGGCGGTGTAGTTGCCGAGTTCTTTGATGTGCTCGTCCTTGAGGCTGATCTGGCGGCGGTCGATCTCGATGTCGTGCTGGGCTTTGAGGGCCTCTGCAACGTCGATGTTGGTGACGGAGCCGAAGATGGTGCCTTTGTCGGAGGTCTTGGCGGCGATTTTCACCGTGAGGCCTTCGATCTTGCCAGCGAGGAATTCAGCTTCCTTGCGAATCTTCTCGGCCTTGAAAGCGCGCTGCTTGATGGTCTCGGCCAACATTTTGCGGTTGGGCTCGGTAGCCAGAACGGCATAACCTTGCGGAATGAGATAATTTCTGGCGTAACCGTCTTTTACTTTTACGATTTCGTCGGCGTAGCCTAAATTCTTAACGTCTTGTTTTAAGATAACTTCCATGATAATGCCCTCCTTAGTTGTTAGATTTCAAATTGTCCGTAACGAAAGGAAGTAAAGCAAGATGTCTGGCTCTTTTTACTGCCTGTGCCACTTTTTTCTGATATTTCAATGAGGTACCGGTGAGACGGCGGGGCAGGATTCTACCCTGTTCGTTCACGAATCTCTTCAAGAATTCACCGTCTTTGTAGTCGATGTACTTGATACCGCTCTTTTTGAAACGGCAATATTTCTTCTTTCTGATGTCAACCGCAATGGGGGTCAGATATTTGATATCGGTTTGTTGTGCCATAATTCTTCCTCCTTATTCGTTATTGGTGTTTTCAGCGGGCTGCTCAGCTACAGGTGCGGCTTCGGTTTCAGCGACTGCTGCTCTCTCTTTTCTCAGGTTGCGTCTCTTCTCGGCGTAAGCGATTGCGTGCTTGTCCATGGAAACGGTCAGGTAACGCATCACCTTCTCGTCACGACGGTATTGAAGCTCTAACTCTTTTACCACGCTGCCTTCAGCAACAAATTCAAAAAGATGATAGAAGCCCGACGTTTTTTTGGCAATCGGATACTCTAATTTGCGCAGGCCCCAGTTCTCCTGGTGCACGATCTCTGCTCCTTTGTCGAGAAGTACATTCTCGAACTTTTTAACCGTTTCCTTCATCTGTTCTTCAGACAAAACGGGAGTCATAATGAAAACGGTTTCGTAATGATTCAACATGTTTTTACTGATTTTTTTGTTTATAATTTGGTTTGTAAAAATTGGGCTGCAAAAGTACAACTTTTTTTCATACAAAAAACACCCTGTTTTTATTTTTTTTCATCCCCATAAAAAGCGGCTTTAAATAAGCTTATTTATTTCTTTTTTCATATTAAATGCGCGAGAAATCGTACACTTTTTCCCAGCGATTTTGAAATTGTGGGTTGTAAGCCCATTTTTTGAGGCGAAAAGATGGGCGGAAAATCGTTGATTATTCCGTCTTAATTTTATATAAATTATTGATAATAAAATTATTATAGGATTTGAAAAAGGGTTGAAATATTAACAATAAAATGTTTGTTTTATTTAGTAAAAAATAAGAATGAAAGGGAAAATAAGAAGTATCTTTGCAAGTTACTAAGTTTATCTGCCGCTGTAGGGTGGTTGTTCCCCGAAAGCTACTCAGAACCTGTCCCCAAAAAACCATTATTACCTGCCTTTAATGAAGAAACTGAAAAGCATTCTCGTGTTGTTGCTGCTTGTCGCTGCGGTCGCCTTGGCCGTGGTGGCGGGAGTGCGCTATTTCAATCTTCCGTGCAGTGAGATGAAGGTCGCTATCGCCGACAAGAACAGCCATACCATGGTGACGGAAACTCAGGTGCGCTCGCTCATCCTCAACTCTTCTGCCAACCCGATCGGACAAAAGGTACGCAAGTTTGACCGCAAGGCCATCGAGCAGGTGCTGAAGCAGAACCCGTGGGTGCACGGCATCCAATCTACCGCTATCAACGGTAGCTGCCTCACCATCACCATCACCACCAACACGCCGCTCGCTCTGGTGTTCCCCTCCGGACAAGCCCCGCTGGTGCTCGCCGATAACGGACAACTGCTCGCCGACGACTCGCGTTGCACCAACCTGCTGGTCATCAACGGCAATGTGGGCAACTGCAAGCCCCGCGCCTTCGTCAAGAAGAAGAGCCCCCTGCACGCCGCCTATACCGTGGCCAAAACGATAGCTAACAACAAGGACTACGCCGCCCAGTACCCCGAAATCTTCGTGCGCCCCGACGGCCAGATCGAACTCTATAGTGTCCTCGGCGGACAAACCATCCTCCTCGGCAACACCGACCACCTCTCCGACAAACTCGCCAACCTCGACGCAGCCTACTCCCACGGACTCCTCGACGCCGGAACCTACACCTCCCTCGACCTCCGCTTCAAAGACAGAATCTACGCAGTTAAATAGAAACCAATTAACCTTTTTATGGACAACAATATACAATCTCAATCCTCCCCCCTCAAAATGGTTGTGGGACTCGACATCGGTACAACGAAAATACTGATGGTCGCCGGATTTATGCACAGCGACGGCAAAATCGACGTGTGCGGCTACGGCAGAAGCCAGTCCACCGGCGTTGAAAACGGCCGCGTGTTCCGTCCGGGCAGTACCATACAGGATATCAAGGTGGCCCTCAACCAACTGGCATCCAGCATCGAAGAGCCTATCAGCGAAGTCTATGTCGGTGTCGCCGGCCGCCATATCAAAAGCATGGGCTGCACCAACAGCTGCTTGCGCCCCGACGGCCTCAACAATATGGTGACCGAAGAGGAGGTGGAGAATATGCTCAGCCAACTCAGACTCATGAACGTGAAAGGTGCCGAGGTGATCACCGTCATCCCTCAGTATTATGAGGTGGAAGGCAAACACCTTCCCGACCCCGTGGGCACCCTTTGCCAGCACCTCATCGGCTACTACCAGGTGGTCACCGGCGATGTGGAAGAGGTGAGAAGAATCACCTTCAGTGTCAACGGCGCCGGACTGAAAACCAAACGGCTGATGCTCGAACCTATCGCCTCCGGCGATGTGTGCCTCACAGAACAGGAAAAACTTAACGGTGTCGCCCTCATCGACATCGGCGGCGGTACCAGCGACCTCGTCATCTACCACCAGGGCTTCCCCGTCTGCGTCAAAGTGGTCCCCGTCGGTAGCCAGGCCATCACCACCGACATTGAGAATATTCCGATTCCCATCGAACAGGCCGAATATCTCAAGGTGAACCACGGCAACTGCCTCCCCGAAATGGCGAACCCCAACAACTATATCACCATTCCCGATAGTTCGGGCTTCGGACAGTCGCTCAAGATCAACGAGCGCGACCTCGCCACCGTTATCAACGCCCGCGTGGCCGAAGATATCCTCAAACCCATCAAGCGCGCCATCGACGAGTCAGGCTATGCCAACTCCGTCAAGACGGTCGTGCTCACCGGCGGCGGCTCCCAACTCAAAAACCTCACCAACCTCACCGAATTTATCCTGCAACGTCGCACCCGCATCGGCTACCCGATCTACGGACTGACCAGCACCATCGACAACGCACTTAAATCTCCCACCTGCTCTACCGCCCTCGGCCTCCTTCGCTTAGGCTGCCTCTCCGAACCAGAAGCCATGCAGCAGGAAATGGAACAGGAAGAAATGGAAACTCCTTCACGCAAATCTTCCACTAAAAACAAAGAAAAAGCACCGAAGAAAGAGGGTCCATCCCTGATCGACAAATTGACCGATTGGTTCGGGGGTATCATTTCCATGCCGAACAAGGAAGGCATTAACTAAAAAACATCACGATTTATAGAAAGCAAAAGACAATCATGTTAGAAGATATCAGTTTTGAAACCAGCTACGGCGAACAGAAAAAAGGTTCTATCATCAAAGTAATAGGCGTAGGCGGCGCCGGCAACAATGCCGTTCAACACATGTATAAAGAAGGTATCGTGGGCGTGGACTTCCTCGTCTGCAACACCGATAAAATGGCCGTTGAGAGAAACGAGGTCCCCACGAAGCTTGTCTTCGGTGACACCGGCCTCGGCGCAGGCGCCAATCCGAAAGAAGCCGAACGTCTGGCTGTTGAGAGCGAACAGGCTATCCGCGACCTGATCGGCTCCGAAACCAAAATGCTCTTCATCACCGCCGGTATGGGCAAGGGTACGGGTACCGGTGCCTCCCCCGTGGTGGCCAAGATCGCCCGCGAAATGGGTATCCTCACCATCGCCGTCGTCACCTACCCCTACGACCTCGAAGGGAAAAAGAGTTTCGACAAGGCCGACAAGGGTATCGAAGAATTGAAAAAGTATGTCGATTCCCTCATCGTCATCCAGAACCAGAAAATCATGGAGATTTATGAGGATGAAACCCTGCGCGTGGCCCTCGGTTATGCCGATGACGTGCTCAAAAACGCCGTCAAATGTATCGCCGAACTGATCACCCTCGATGGTTATCAGAATGTGGACTTCAACGATATTCTCACCATCATGAAAGACAGCGGCGAAGCCATGCTCGGCCTCGCAGAAGCCAGTGGCGAAGACCGTATCGAAAAGGTCGTCAGCGAAGCCATGACCTGCTCCCTCATCGATGATGCCAATATCGACAGCGCACAAAACTTCCTCTTCTTCGTTCGCTACGGTGAAGGCAATGAACTGAAGGTTTCCGAACTGAAGAAACTTGCCGATGAGTTCGACAAATACAGAAATGACGACACCAACGTCATCTGGGGCCATGCCGCCGAAAAAGACCTTGGCGACAAAATCAAACTCTCGGTCATCATCACCAACTATACCCGTCAGGGTAAGAAAAAGGATTTCGGAGAATCGATTATCGACAGCCTCGAAAAGGATATTGAGCGAAAGATTACCCCCCCGTCTTTCGGCTTGCCGGAGGAACGCATCGTGACCATCCCGCCGCAAGAACCGGCTCAGGATACAGCCCCGTCAGCTCCCGCTGCAACACCGTCTATCGACACTGCCCCCGCAACTCCCGCTCCCTCCGCTCCTTCCACTGATTTTGGGACAGGAAATGTGACGCCCAATACCAATCCGCAGCCCGACCTGTTCGGCAATGAACGCCCTACCGACTCCATACAGAACCCGTCCTCTGGGGTCTTCACCTCCCCTGTGGACCAGTTCCCGTTCCTCGCACCGCAGCAGCCTGTACAACAAGCTGCCCAGGCTGTGGCTCCCCAAACTGCCACAGACGCGGTTGTGATTGACCTGAACGTGCCGAACAATACCGTTACGCTCTCGCCCGACCACAATGACGATATCTACGACAATGACGACTCATACCGCGAATTGTTGGGAACCCCCACCTTCCGTCGCATGCAGGATATCTCGTCCGTGCAGGCAGAACGGGTAGAGAAACTCGTTTCCCCGGGTAACGCTATTCCTCAGGCAAGTTATTCCCAAGATTTCTTTTTCACGGTAATACCTTCCGTTGATTAAGATGGTTCGCGGCCTCTGGCCCAATGTTAAATAACAGGTCAATTACCGATACTCGGTCTGTAAAAGGCTGACGGTCAGCAAAAACCTGCGGGTAGGGTAGAGGCTCGGTTAAACGCTCCCTCTTGGGATGCAAGGCTGAACGCAAATCTGTTCGATTATCATACTCTTTCTCGAAGGCCTCCGTAATGATGGGGGCCTTCTTGATTTTCAGCATTTTGAGTAATAAAATTGTCAGCTCAAGATTGTAGTCGAAAAGAAATTCATACTTCTTTTCAAAAAAAGGTACAATGAAGTCCCTATAATATAAATAGTAGGGCGTGCCACTATAAGCGGTTTCGATGGCACGCCAATGCTTTAACTGCCAATTGTCCTTATTGTCGATGCGCACATCGCGGATGATGCAACGCTGGGTGTCGTGCCGTGTGGGCAGAATCAGCGACTGCACCCCATGCGCCGTCATAATATAGGCGCGATTGCGGTAACTCTGCTTCTGAAAGGTCTCACACCCCTCCATAAAAAATACTTCGCTTTTAGCAATAAAAGCGAAGTATTCGATGGAGGGGAGATAGGCCGTCGAAAGGACGATTCTCTCCGTGTTCATTATTTGGAAATGATGATTTTTGCGCGTGAAGTGAGGTCATTACCATTGATTTCCAGCATGTACATGCCAGGAGTCAACTGGTTGAGGTTGAGGGTGAATTCAGGAGCCAACGTGATGTTGCGATTCATCACCAAGTTGCCCATCATGTCATACACTTTGCAAACGCCTTCGCCATCCGTGAAAGCACCACTGATGGTCATGATACCGCTGTTCGGGTTGGGATGAACATTCAGGGCATCCACCACCTGCGTGTAGTTATTGATACCTACGGTGTTCAAGTATTCGCCCTGCAAAGAAGTAGCACCAGTGTTGTTGGGATCCAACCACGGTTTCAACTTCTTGGCGTTGCTGCTGTTGTTGTTGTTGGTCCATGAGTTGGAAAGCTTGCCGTACAAGTCCCAACCGGTGGGGTTGGTGCAGCTGCTAGAACCTGCATACAGTTGGCCTACAATGAGTTTGTCTTTGTTGAAGAGGGGAGAACCAGATGAACCCTGTTCGGTAGCACCTGTAGCCGTAGCCCAATTGGCCAGCCAGAACTTGGGATATCCGCCCAAACTTCCATTGTTGATGTTCTGGGGTACGCTGAACTTCTTGATGTCACCACCAGGATGGTGAATAGCACCGCACTGCGTAGGGTTGGTGGGAGCTGTCGTGGTGTTGTTCCATCCCGCAAGGAATACGTTGAAATTGGGATTGATGGTTCCCGTGATTTCCACCAACATGAAGTCAGAGCTGCTATCGCCGTTGTCTTTTGCCTTGAGGGTGTAACCAGTTGCGGTTTTTATTGTGGAGCCGTTGGTGCCATTGCACGTGGTGGCCTGATAGTTGAAATAGAACTTCCAGTTTCCGGCTTCGTAGCAGTGGTTGGCAGAGAGCAGGTACTGCTTGCCGTCGCGGGCGGTGTTGTTAACCATAGCGCCACTGCACATATATACATAGCCTCCTGAGGTCATGGTGTAACATACTACAGATTGGATTTGATCATGCCATTGAGCATCGTAGCAGATGGCGTTGGGATGGCAGGTGCCTTCAGCATTGCCAAGACCGCCTTCCACATCTTTTTCATAAATATGGAAGAAATCATAATAACCTTGTGAAATCTGGTCAATCACTAACTTGCCGGCAAAGGCTGCGTTGGCAGGCTCGTAGTATTCTACGATAATCTCGTCACCCGGCATCTCCTGCGGATAGAAAGTGCCATCTTCCATGAGGTTTGCATTCGTGAATTTCCCAATCACAGTCTCTCTGTCTGGGGTATAGAGGAATAATTCTGCACCATTCGGAATTTCAAAAGTGGAAAAGTTCATAGAAGTGAAGGTTGCGCCTTCCATGTGAAACATCAGTCTCCAGATTTTCGAACCGTCGGGAAGCAGGTCGATGCGACCTGAGTTATAGTTGGTGTACATCACATCCTTGGTGACGCCAATACGCAGAGGATGACTTTTGCCTTCAATCGAAGCGTCTTCTGCCAATAATGACTCTACGTCTAATGCTTCAATCTCAACTGTGGGAATGTTTTGTGAGAGAGTGTGTTTGAAAGATTGGGGTTCTCCACCATAGCTCATCTGAGCCATGACTCTTGTTCCAAAAACGCACAGCACAACTGCTATGCAAATGGGTAAAAGCTTCTTCATTTTTGTGTGTTTTGATTATTTGATGAGTGAAATTTTCTTGGTGATGGTTTGGTTGGAAGTTTGAATGGAGATAAGGTAGAGTCCGCTTCTCAACGAAGATAGATCAAGGGTGAGTTTGTCGTTGCTCATGGTGGGAACAAGGTTCACCAGCTTGCCGTTCATGTCGTAAACCTTGACAATGGCGTTAGAAAGTTCGTTGTCGGCAAGGCGGATGGAGACAATACCCGTAGTGGGGTTGGGATAGATGACGCTGGAGTTGTCAAACTCTTCAATATCAGTAGTTTCAGCATTGTCGCACAATTGCGGGAAAAGGGCGTGGGTGAGGGCAATTCCCCATGATGTTGAGTCGGAATATTCCACCCATGTGGAATCGTGTCTCATCTCCCAGCCGGTGTTGGCTGCCTGGTTGCCCGTGTTGGTCACCAGCGCAAACTGTCCGCTGGAGGGAAGCATATAGCCTGCGAAGAAGTTGCCACTGATAGCGACAGAGGGAGAGAATTGGCAGACGTAGCGGCGCTTGAGTTGCGGGTAGGTGGTGGGCATCTGCGGGTCGTTTTCAGTATAACATTGTGATGCTATCGTGCTCAGCGATACGGTTTTGCTTGCAATCAAACTGCCTGGACGACCGTTGTTGTCAGCCCAGATGCAGAAGGTCACATTGCCGGTTCCGCTCACCACACCCACATTCATTTTCAGGTTGACAAGGTACTCAGTAGTGCTGTCTTTCTGGAAATAATCGGCTTTGGCGAGGTCGCCGTAGGTGTTCGTGCCGGCTAAATAGCCTTCATCGGGGGTGCGATAAAGGGTGAGAGTGCCGCCCAGCGGGTAATGCAGTCTGTGGCAGTTCCCAGGAATGATGGGAGTACCTGGATCGTCTGGATCATCAGGGTTATCTGGATTATCAGGATCATCTGGATCATCAGGATTGCCCGGGTCAATCGGGTTGTCGGGATTGTTGGGATCATACATGGGACAGGTGGTGCTTCCCGTGTTGTTGGGGTCGAGCCAGGGTTTGGCCTGCTGGTCGCTGGAAGAACCGTTCTGGTCCCAGTGATAGTATAATTTGCCATAATAGTCGTTGTGAGGGTTGCTGCACGTGGCAGCACCGCCTGTCAGCGTACCTACAAGATACCCATCCTGGTCGAAAAGTGCTGAACCAGAGGAGCCTCCTTCCGTAACACCACGGTTGGTGGTAGTCTGCCGCCAGTCGGTGATACGCCAGTGGGCATTGGAGGCACAGCCAGAGTACGAACCCGTGGAAATGGTGGTAGAAGAGGAGATTTTCTTCACGTCACCCGCCGGATGGTGGATGCCCGTTGCCGTGGTGGCCGCCGTGTTGTCACGCCGCCATCCAGCGTAAATCGGATTCCAAGAGCTGTCGGGTGCCTGGTTGAGCTGCAACAAGAAGAAGTCGGAACCGCCATTGATGCTGCCGTAGGCTTTCTTGGAACATCCTGTGCGGTACTGCGATGAGGATTGTACCGTAGTGCCCGTGCAGGTGGTGTACTCCAAGTTGAAATAGAAACGCCACTGGTTGAAGTTGGCCGCAGTTGCGTTCGGTCCACAGTGGTTGGCCGTCAGAATGTACGGCGTGCCATCGTTGGCCAAGTTGTTGATGAGCGTGCCGGTGCACCAGCCTCCAGAATTGCCTTCCACCACGTAGATGCGCACTACCGACCGCTTCTGCATCTGCCAGTCGTCACCTTCCGGACAGTTGACATTCACTTCGCAACTCTCACTATCTCCGATGTCCTTGGCGTGCTGGAACTCAGCAACCCCGCGGAAAATATGGGAAACCTGCGAAATATGGATGTCGGGCACGATGACCTCTGTGTTCAAAATGGCTTTCTTCTCGCCAGGGGTCAAAAGCGGAGGTGCCACATATTCAGCAATCAACACATCTCCAACAATCAATCCTATCGAATAACCCTTGTCATCTGTGTTGTCCAATTCTGAAAAACCTCCCAAAAGTTGCGTGCGCTCTTCGTCATATACGTAAAAACGCCCGCCATCCGGCAGATTGAACCGGTCGAAATGAAGTGACAGCGCCTTCGCACCCGGAATGGTGATGCGGATTCGCCAAATCATTGTTCCATCTTCCAACTCCTCCCAACTGCCAGCATTAACAGGACTTAAATCAACATCTTTCAATTGTGCGATGACATACATCCCACTTTTGTCAGTGTTGTTCATCGCCGCTGCAATAAAATCGGCATCAGCAGGCGCAACCACCGTCTCGTTGATGGGCGCAAACATCAATGCACTCTCATAACTGGCAGGATGCGTGCCGGGCAGATGCTGGGCAAATGTATGATTAAAAAATCCTAATACGCTGAAAATCAGGCAAAAGATAAAGGTGTTTAAGTGTTTCATACGCAGTTTTTTACACATAAGAAAACAAGCTGGCAAAATTAGACATTTTTTTTTAATTTTGAATCATTTGTTTCAATTTTTAAGGTGCGAAAATCAATTTTATTTTTGTAATTTTGCCCGCTAATTATAAAATAGGTAAATGGGTAAAATTAAAGTCGCTACTAAGAAAAAAGACCTCTTTAAAGGGGATTTGAGTGAACTGATTGTCCAAGCTTTGATGGAGAAAAAAGGGGAGGACATCGCAGTTATCGATCTGAAAAAAATCAATCACGTATATTTTGACAAGTTTGTCATCTGCTCGGGCACTTCAAGAACACATATTGAAACGCTTTGCGATTATGTACAAGAAGTTACCAAGCGCGAGGCAGGCATTCTCCCTACTTTCGTAGAAGGTGTCGCCAATGGCGAATGGATTTTGCTTGACTATTTTGACATTATCGTCCATATCTTCCAGCCCGAATTCCGCGAGTTCTACCAGCTGGAAAGCCTCTGGAGCGATGCCGATATCCAACATTTTTAATCTCACCACCACTTTTTCATGATGGAAAACAATAGAAAGCCACAACCGGAAGATAATAATAACCGGAAATTCAAATTCAACTGGACTTGGATCTACCTGATAATCGCTGCGATTCTTATAGGGTACTATTTTTTAGGCGGCCGCAATAATGTCAATGTTAATACTATCTCCGATAAGGAATTGAAAACGTTTGTGCTAAATAAGGATGTTAGTAAAGCCGTTTTTGTGCAGAAAGAGGAGAAAGTGCTTATTTATATCAAAAAGGAGAGTATTGATGCTAAAAGCGAGTTTGCCCAATTCCGTGAAAAGAATCTTGATGGACCGCATTTCTCTATAGAACAGTCAGATTATAAAGTATTTAAAGATGATGTGAAGGATTGGATTGCGAGAGAAACACGGATGCGTGCACGCGATTCAGTTAGATTACTGGAATCACAAGATACCGCTTTAAGAGCAGTCACGAACAAGTCGGACATCATTAATGATTGGGCTGATCAGTTGGTGAAAGATTATGAGTTCCCCATCACAGAGGATACCAGCAAGGCATGGGGGGGCGAACTGCTCCTCTGGATGCTCCCCATGGTGTTCATCATCCTGCTCTTTGTCATGATGGCCCGTTCTATGCGAGGCGGCATCGGCGGCGGAATGTTCAACATCGGCAAGTCCAAGGCCCAAGTGTATGACAGTAAAACCGCGCAAGGGGTCTCTTTTAAAGATGTGGCCGGTTTGGAAGGGGCGAAAGAGGAGGTGGAAGAGATTGTGGACTTCTTGAAAAACCCCAAGAAATATACAGTTTTGGGCGGTAAAATTCCCAAAGGTGCATTGCTGGTAGGCCCTCCAGGCACAGGTAAAACCCTGTTGGCCAAGGCCGTTGCCGGAGAAGCTAAGGTGCCGTTCTTCTCTTTGTCGGGTTCCGACTTTGTGGAGATGTTCGTCGGTGTGGGTGCCTCCCGCGTGCGCGACCTCTTCAAAACCGCCAAGGAGAAAGCCCCCTGCATCATCTTCATCGATGAGATTGACGCCATCGGTCGCGCACGCGGTCGCAACGCCATCAGCGGTGCCAACGACGAGCGCGAGAATACCCTCAACCAGCTGCTCACCGAGATGGACGGCTTCTCCACCAACGCGGGGGTCATCATCCTCGCCGCTACCAACCGCGCCGATATCCTCGACCGCGCACTCCTCCGCGCAGGCCGCTTCGACCGACAGATCCATGTCGAACTCCCTAACCTCAACGAACGCAAAGGCATCTTCCAGGTTCACGTCCGTAACCTCAAACTCGATGCCGACGTTGACCTCGACTTCTTCGCCAAACAAACTCCGGGCTTTTCAGGCGCCGACATCGCCAATGTGTGCAACGAGGCCGCTCTTGTCGCTGCCCGCAACTCGAAGAAATCTATTGGGAAAGAGGATTTCCTCGCCGCCATCGACCGCATCATCGGCGGTCTCGAGAAACGCAGCAGCATCATCTCCCCACAAGAGAAACGCGTCATCGCCTACCACGAGTCGGGGCACGCCACAGTCAGTTGGCTGCTCAAACATGCCTCCCCACTCGTCAAAGTCACCATCGTGCCGCGCGGCAAAGCCCTCGGCGCGGCCTGGTACCTCCCGGAAGAACGGCAGATTACCACCTTCGACCAGATGTTCGATGAACTCTGTACCCTCGTGGCCGGCCGCGCCTCCGAAGAGGTTAACTTCGGACAAGTCTCCACAGGCGCCCTCAACGACCTCGAGCGCGTCACCAAGATGGCCTACGCCATGGTCGCCTACTACGGCCTTGACAAAACCATCGGCAACCTCAGCTACTACGACTCCACCGGCCAGAGCGATTACGCCTTCCAGCGTCCCTATAGCGAAAAAACTGCCGAACAGATTGATAATCAGGTACACCAACTGGTGGAATCGGCCTACGCGAAAGCAAAAGATATTCTCGAAACCCATAAGGACCAACTGAATGAATTGGCACAAATCCTTATCGAAAAGGAAGTGATCTTTGCCGATGATTTGGAGAGAATCTATGGCAAGCGTCCTTCCGATGAGACCTCAGAGACTCCTGCTAATACGGAGAATACCCCCGAAGAGAGTAACGCAGATCAGGTTTCTACCGAACCCAATATGCAAGATAATACCAACCAAGATGGAAAAGAGTAATTCATACGAAGGCCTGGGTAATGCCAAGGATAACATTTGCCAGTCCATCCGGAAAGCACTGGCAACACCGGTGCATGTTCCCGATATTAACATGGATCAGGAACTGTTTCCCCCTATCCCCAACATGTTGGAATGCTTCCAACAGAATTTTGAAGCGGCAGGGGGCAAACTCGTGCCGTTCAAGATGGATGTCAGCCGAATGAACGACCGCGCCTACGCCTCCCACTTTCAGAAAAGTGTGTACGACTATCTGAAAGATTATGAACTGGAGACCAATCGGTGTATGACGGTGCTCAACACCTCCTCACAACTTGCTCCGGTGCTCGCCAATTTCAATATCCCTACCATCGACTACATCCGCAACTCCGAACCTGTAGATGCGGCCATCGTTTATGCGGAGTTCCTCATTGCCCGCACGGGCAGCATCGTGCTCTCGCAGCGCGGCGGCTTGATGCTCTACCCCTCCATTCGTAACCTCGCTCGCCATATCATCGTGTTGAGTCAGTCCTCCCGCATTATCCCTGATCTGCACACCCTTACCCAACTCACCACGACCACCCAACAGAAAGAAAACCGAATTGAAGAATCCGACTTCAATTTCGACATGCTTGAAGTTATTCGCCCCTCATTGGTGGACGAAAATTCCATCTCTCCCACTGCTCCCCATTTCTCGCTCCTGCTTGTCGTAGATAATTAATATTTAATATATACAATAAATAATTTAGGTTTGAAGAATCTGCTCATCCGTACGGTAACAGGATTGGTCTTCATCGCAGTTGTGGTGGGTTCGTTGCTCTGCTATGAGAAAAGTAGTGTCTTTTTCTACCTGCTGTTTCTTTTCTTTACCGTGGTGGGCACCTACGAACTGGTTCGGATGGCGCGCAATGTCGGGTTGGAAGGCAATCTGCCGATGGCATTGCTTTTGTCGATGACCTTTTTTTCCATTTTCCAGGTGATGGTCGCCCTCCCAGGTTTGTGGGAGACGTATGTGCTGGCAGCAGGATGTGTGGTGCTGCTTCTTCTCGGGGTGGTGTTGCTCGTCGTGGAACTATTCCGTGGACACGCCAACCCCATAGGCAATGTCTCTCTCTCACTTCTGCCAATGCTTTGGGTGGCGGTGCCGTTCTCTGTCATCGGTTTGTTGCTGGGCTGTCAACAGGTGGCGGTGGCCCTCTCCATCTTTATCATTATCTGGCTGGGCGATACCCTGGCCTATTGTTCGGGCAGACTTTTCGGGAAACATAAACTCTTTGAGCGGATTTCTCCTAAGAAAACCATTGAGGGCTTTGTCATTTCCCTCTGCCTTACCGTGGCTATCTCCGTCAGCTTCTATTGGATCCCCTTCTTCCACGGGGTCTTTTCCTCCCCGTGGCACTGGACGGGTTTCGCTTTCGTAGTCGTGCTGTTCGCCACGCTGGGCGACTTGGTGGAATCCCTGTTCAAACGCAGCTGTTCCGTAAAAGACTCCGGCTCGATCCTCCCCGGCCATGGTGGTGTGCTCGACCGCTTCGATTCAGCCCTGCTTGCCATCCCCGTCGCCGCCATCTATTGGCTTGCCTGCGTGTTGTTGGGGTAACAGAGCCCTTCGTTTCCTTTATGGGTTAGGATTTCCCTTAAACTTTAAGGGAGAAAAATCATCTAAACGACCTATTTTTTGAAGAAAAAGGGGTGGAGTGATAGTTTTTTTTTCACTTTATCCTGTTAACAATCGATTTTAAAAATGAAAAATAACGTCGTTAGTTGCTCATTTTGAGGCAGAAACATGATAATTCAAGGTATTCAAAAAAAATCCAATTCAAAAAAAACGCTAACAAATAAGAAAATTCAGCGTATTTAAGAAAAATGTTGTATTTTTGCAGAATTGGTATAAGAAAGATAAATTTGATAAAATAAAATCATAAGCTATTGATAGATAAGAAGAACAGGAATAAAAATAAAAATAATATAAATATCTCGATTATGAAAAAAGTTGTATCTTTTTGCATTTTTAGTGTGCTTTTGGCTGTGCTCAGCCTTGGCGTGAAGGCCCAAACCCCGTCGGGTTTGACGCTCTCTCCTGCCAATGTCACGCCTCAAGTGGGTGTTCAGGACACGGTTTATCTGATTCCCGATGCCTGCTTCGATGCGCTGGGGTTGACTGACGATGACAAGATTTCTATTGAATGGGAAATCTTGAAAGACGGCGCCCGTATCGAAACTGACTCCCTGACTCGCTATTTCGTGGAGTTCAAATTCGAGACGCGCTACAACATCGGCACCACTGAAAGATGGTGGGGACGCTCCTACACCGACGACTATTGCTATAACGGCAACGGTTTCGGTAGCTTCCCGGGTGCTTACACTCCGCTCCTCGACTCTCTTGGTCGCGAATGCGCTCGCAGCGGTCACTTCTGTATCACCCTCCCCGGTCAGAACAACCCTTACGAATTTGACTATTTCTATGTCAAATTCTTCAAAGATGCAGCTAACACTGCCCACCGTCTGATCTTCGAACCCAGAGAAGATGGCAACTACGAAATTGTCATCCACCTCTATCGGAGATGTAACGGTACCAAATGGGATAATATCAACTGCAATAACGATCAGCGCTACTACGTGGGCGGTCATACCAGTGACCTGTGTGGCGAGCTCTCTTCAGATACCCTGAAGCCCATGCCCGACACCATCCCGATGGAAGTCTCCATCTGCGTGGGTCAGACCTATACCTTGAATGGCCAGACCTTCGACCATGACACCACTGACGCTTTCGTTCCGTTCAACGGCGTTTCATCCTGCGGCAGCTCGATCGACAGCGTGATTAACCTCACCCTCCATGTCATCGACCCGCTCGTTCCTATCTTTGACACGCTGAACAGCACCACCCAACTCTGCGACTCCGGCGACGTGACCCTCGTGGCTATCCCGCAGAACGCTGGCGCAAGCGGCTCCTGCATCTGGTATGATGCCCTTGGCAATGTCATCGACACCAATACCACCATCACGCAGCACATCACCGCTAACGCTGAGTTCTATGCCTTCTCCTATAATCCGGAAGGCGGCTGTACCAGCCTCGACTCTGTACGGGTGTTCGCTGAGGTGTACGCCACCCCCAACCCGCACGTAACGGCCGACACGACCGAACAGTGCGAAGAAGGTGCCGTCACCCTCACCCTTGACCAAGCATACGATACCTTCAATTGGTTCCACGGCGACAATCAGCTGACCGAGACGAGCACCACGCTCACCCTCGATCCTATCGCCCTCGCTGACTCCGGCATCTACTACGCCACCGTCATCGACACCAATTACCATAGTGTTTATAACACCGCCATCCCCTGTCCCGCTATCAGCGACAGCGTGAACATCGTGGTGTATGAACACGCTACCGCCACCATCGTTACTTTCGATGGCGATAGCATCAACACCGCCGATAACGGTATTTTCTGCATGACCGACATCCTGCATGTCGTCACGGCTGAAATCACCGGCGGTACCGCTCCCTACACTTTGAACTGGAGCAACACCTCGGCTTACGTCACCTACAACACCACGGGTGACACCGTGACCTTCTCGCCGAATCCCACCTGCGATACTACTATATATAATGATACTATCATCGGTGGTACCGACGCCCACAACTGCTCCATCAAACAGGGTGCATTGGTGGATGTCTTCTTCACCTTGCAGGATCAGGACGTTCCTCATATCTACGTCAACGGAGACTCCGCCGCTGCCTTCCCATCAACGAGCACCAACTGCTCTTACCTGATGCCCGACCTTACCTCACTGATCGACTCTATCGTCGATGCTTGCGGTACCACTACCTGGGCACAGACCATCGCAGCTAACACCGAGATCTTCAGAGATACTACCGCATGGATCGTCGCTACCGACAACTGCGGTCATCAAGACAGCACCGAAATCCGTATCGCTATCCAGCCCAACTTCGCTACCGTTACCATCACCACTTTCGATGGCGATAGCATCACGGCTGCCGACAACGGAATTTTCTGTATGAACGATGTTGACCATGTCGTCACCGCTGACATTACCGGCGGTACCGCTCCTTTCACTTTGAACTGGAGCAATGCCACCGCTACTCATACCATCAGTGGCACCATCGCTACGGTGAACTTCACTGGTACTCCGACCTGCGACACCATCACCATCGCTGATACCATCCTTTCTGGTACCGATGCACGTGGTTGCGACATTATCATGGGCAACCTCATCGATGTTTACTATGTATTGGAAGATACCGATGTGCCTCATATCTATATGAATCGCACCGACACCACTGCAGAACCCGCTTACGCAGGTGACTGCTCATACTTGGTTCCCGATGTTACCGCTCTCGTTGACTCTGTCACCGACGCTTGCGGCACCGTTACTTGGGCTCAGTCTATCGCTGCTGCCACCGCTATCTATAGAGACACTACTCTCTGGGTGGTTGCTACCGACAACTGCGGTCATAAAGACAGCATCGAAGTAACCGTTACCATTCCTTACGTTCACGTTTCCGCTACCGACAGCGTCTTCCAGCATGTGATTTGCTCCGGCGATGCTAACGGTATTGTGGACATTATGGTGAAAGACGGCGTTCGTCCTTACAGTGTTACCATCAACCTCGTGGGTGAAACTGCTACCTACACTCAGACTGGCGGCTACAATGCCGACACCACCTTCCGCTTCGAAGGCCTTGTCAAGGGTCTGTGGGCTGTGGCCATCACCGATGCTAACGGCTGTACTTATCAGGCTGACACGCTCGACGTGAGCTCACCGAATATTCTCGAACTTGACACCGCCAATGTGACGAACCTTACCTGCTGGAAGAACGCCAGCGGTTACTTCGATTATCAGCTGACCGGCGGTAGCATGCCGTATGTGGTGAAACTCGAAGGCCCTGTGGCAATGGACACCACCATCAACGACAATAACACCTACCATGTTGGTAACCTCGACGCAGGTGCTTATGTACTCTCTGTTGTCGATGGTCACGACTGCAAAGATACGATCAGATTCACCCTTACTGAACCTGATTCACTGCAGATTACCGCTCTTACCATCCTCAACCATGTGAAATGTTATGGTGAGTCTAATGGTAACATGGCCGTTGCCATCGCTGGTGGTACTGCCGACTATACCTTCACTTGGAACGACAGCCTCAACAACGCTGTCCGCACTGAGACCAGAAGCGACCTCGCTGACACTACAGGCCGTATCCTTCCTGCCGGCGTTTACACCATCCATGTCACCGACGTTAACAACTGTCCTTGCGTGGATTGGAACGATACCATCAAGCAGAACGATAGCCTGCAGGTGGTCAGCATCGTGACTCCCAATGCTATCGAATGCCCATATCAAGGCACCTACGATGTGACCGCTACCGTGGCTGGTGGTACGACCAACCACACCTTCACTTGGACGATCAACGGCACCGATTCTACGGTTGCCAGCAATGCAGACCTGACCAGCATTTATACTTATACTGAACCCAATCCCGCTGTCTGCGATACCACGTTCAATATCACCTTTAAGGTGGTGGATGACTCTCTCTGCGAGGCCACCAAGAACGCCGACCAGTTCCAGATTGTTGACAACACCAATCCTGTGATTGCCGGTGCTATTGCCGACACCATCGTGATTGGTTGCGATAGCCTTGCTGCCACTGTGCCGGCTCCGGTTGACAATTTCGCTGACCTTATCGCTCTCGGTTTGGACACCATCACTGATAATTGTACTACCGTAGCTACAGACTTCACGGTTACGTACGCTGATGATACCACTGGTGTGGCATGCACGGAAAAAACAAGAGCTATCATCCAGAGAACTTACACCGTGGCCGACAGATGTGGTAACACATCTACAGTTGCTTATCGCATTACGGTGAAAGATACGGTGGCTCCCACCTTCACTCGTCCTGCTGACATCACCGTTTATAAGGATTCTTCCTGCAATGTTGATATCACTGTTATTGCTACTGGCGATGCAACCAATGTGTATGACAACTGCTCTAATGGTTTGACTGCTACCTACACGGATGAAACCATCGCTTCTACCACCTGCGTGAATACGGATACGATTAAGAGAACATGGCATTTGGTGGATGAGTGTGGTAATGCAGCCGCCGATCAGGTACAGACGATCACTGTTATAGATACTATTCGTCCTTGGTTTACTCTCGCTCCCCAGAATGATACTTCTTATTGCGAGGATGACGACCTCGATATGGTTCGTCAGCGTTTCCAGAATTATCCGACCTATACCGATAACTGTGCGAACGTTACGATGACCGTTGCTTTGGATAGCATTGATACGCTCTGTAACAATAAAACTACGATTGAGTACTATACCTTCACCTTGACGGATGCTTGTGGTTTAGTCACCACGGCTAAGGCTCAAATCTACACCTTAGATACCGTTCCTCCAGCGCTCGTCCGCCCGTGGTCGAATGTGACTATTTATGACTGTAGTACTTCTGAAGCCGATTACCTGGCATGGAGAAACAACATTCAGATTCGCGACTATTGTGCTGATACCTGCTGGTTAGTGAGATTTGATAGTGTGATTACCTATCCTTCAGCTCCGTGTTTGTCTTCTTATATTGAAAATGCTACATGGTACTTTACGGATGGTTGTAATGTTGATTCTGCCAAATCGGTCTTTGTGATCGATGATAATACGCCTCCTACCATGGTGGTGGGTCCTGAACTTGAGGTTTTGGTGGATTGCGACGGCGCAGGTAACCTTGACAGCCTCAAGAGTTGGATTAATCATGTTAAATATATTGACGCTTGTGATGGCGAAAATGTCACTGTGACGCTGTATGTGCAGCATAATGGTATCAGAGAACTGTTTGATACCACCGCGCTTACTCCTGATGGAAAGCACTTCAATGGTTATGTAGGCGATGATTGCGATGGTTCCTACACGATTGAGTGGATTGCTGAAGACTGTAGAGGCAACCAGTCCACTCCGGTTATTGAACATTTCCGTATCGTTGACTTGACGGGTCCCCAGTTCACGGCTCCCGATAATGATACCGTTGATTGCGCTAACTGGGAGGCTGACCTTGCCAACTGGTTGAATGTCCCGCAGGCCTTCGACCAGTGTCACCAGATCTCTTATGATGTATTGAATGATTATCCAGGTATTGAGGCTTTCTACAGCGGTTGCGGTACACCAGCTAGAAATGTGTTTGGTACGACGTGGGTCCACTTCACCTCTACTGATTCATGTGGCAATGCTACGACTCAAGAGCGTACATTCACGGTCATTGATACCGTTGCTCCTGTAGTTTCATTCGATAACGGTACTGGTCTTAAAGATCTTAATATCTATTATGATATTAATAATAATTGTAATTATGATCATTTCACCCCGGCTGTTTCTTGGGTGATTGATACTCTTTCTACCCATACCGGTGCCAATGTTTATCATAGTGTCGCTGAATTCATCGCTGCTCATCCCGAATTGGGCATCAGCGAGATTACTGATTGTGGCTATCCGTGGGGTTATCTTACAGTGAGACGGAATGTCCTCGGTTTGGATTTGGTGAGTGAGGATGCTTGTGAGACGCATTTCCGTATGGATTACATTTTCAGAGATTATTGCGGCAATGCTGATACCATTTATCAGAATGTCATTCTCAGCGATACTACTAAGCCTGTGGCTTCCAACTTCCGTTCGGATACGGTGTGGGTCGCTGAAGATTGCAGTATTACCCTGCCCGAATACACTACCGTTGATGCTTTGAGCGCCGCTGGTGCTGATATCCGCGACTGCTCAGAATTGACGATCTCTGGACCGGTTGATACCTATAGTGGTAGCTTGGCTACTTGCGATTCTACGGTATATCGTACCTACACCATCACCGATGCATGTAACAATAGTACTGACGTTGTTGATACTGTCCTTATTAAAGATAAGATTGCACCGGTTGTTACTGGTCCTATGCCGAGCGACACAGTGTATATGAATGCCACTTGCGATGCCGTTACTGCTGACACCGCTGCTCGTTATGCCGCTTTGATGGACACCACCACTTATCGTGATCACCAATGGAGTATGACCATTGCTGATTGCTCAGGCATCACCATCACTCGCGGTATCAGCGCTGTGACTGAGGCCGACTGCCCCGAAAAGACCATCCTTACCACCTTCTATGTGACTGATGGTTGCGGTAATGCGAGCGAGTTTGTTGATACCCTCTACATTATGGATTCTGTGAAACCTGTGGTTTCTAATTTTGAGCATAATGACACCATCTACTTGGTTGAACCTGGTTGCACCTTCACCGTTCCGGATAACATTTTGGCTATTGCTTCTTACAAAGACCTCTACAATATTGACAATCGTTATGCTGTTACCGAGTGCAGACTCGACAGCAACGCTATCGTGACCGCAGCTGATGACGCTACTCTCGTTAGCGATACCACCGCTCCTGGTTGCTCACGTATTGTACATCTCTACTATAAAGTTCAAGACCTCTGCGGCAACATCTCCGATGGCAAGTTCACTTTGAATGTGGTGATTGTTGACACTACCAGACCTGCTATTGAGTTTACGGCTATTGATAACGATACGGTTTATCTGACTTCTACTTGCCAGGTGCCTGATTTGATCACCACTTACTGGGCGGATGGTAGTGATGCTATCGATCACGGCTACTCTATCACCGATTGCAATATCAATGCCGCTGATAAAGAACTGGTACGATACACTCAACGTCAAGAGGAAGAAGGATGTAACAATATTAAGGTTACAGTTCCTTACACTATCGCTGACTCTTGCGGTAATGTGTCTGATACCCTCTATCAGTACATCATCGCTGTTGACACAGTGAAACCTGTTGTTGATGACTCTTATATTCATACTATTGATACCGCTCAGGATGCTGACTGCGGCGTGTATGCTTTGGATACGGTTCTGAACATTGATACTTACAAGAAATTGTATGATTTCGATAATGGCTACTATGTTACGGAATGCAAACTTGACAGCACTAAGCTGATCACGGATCATATTGACACTACTGACGATGCTTGTGAGCGTTACATCCATTACTACTACAGAGTTCAGGATGCTTGCGGTAATATCTCTGCTAACATGTTCACCCTGAGTGTGAAGTATGTTGACAAGCTCGCTCCTGTTGTAGCCGCTCCCGCTACTTTGAGTGAGGATACCGTTTATATGACCTATCCGGAATGCACCAATACGGATACCACTGGTTTGCATTGGCCCAACTTGGATAGCGCCCTCGCACATGGCTACACCTTCACCGATTGCCATCTCTTTGCTACCACCTTCGCACAGACCCGTACTGCTGGTTGGCAGCACATGGGTTGCTACTCCGTTGATACGGTTTACTACACTGTTGAAGACTCCTGTGGTAATGTTTCCGAAGAGTTTGTACAGGCTATCCGTATGATGGATACCTCTGTGCCGGTTGTGGTAACTACGGAAATCCGTGATAGCATTATCGAGATGATTGAGACCAGCACCGATTGCTTAGGTCAAACGGTGGATCCGTTCACTACGGTTGGTGAGGTAATTGCTTTCAACGGCAGCTTAACGGTGAACGATTGCAATGTGGATAATAATTCTGAGGTGTTTGTATATGATGCTGACACTGCTGGAATTTCCTGCGAACGTGTGGTTACTCGCGTTTACAAGGTGATTGACAATTGCGGTAATGTTTCTAATACAACCTTCACTCACAAGATCAAGATTCAGGATGTTACTGCACCGGTTCTCAGCTTCACCGAATTGCCGGGCGACACTACTTACATGAACGATCATCCGGATTGCGACCTCAATGCTGATGCTGAGTTCACCACCGTTACTGACCTGTTGGCTGCTTACGCTAATAATACGGTTACCGATTGTAACTTGGATGATAATATGACTTGTGTGGCTGATACCACTTACACGGCTACTACCAATCTGCCTTACGTTGCCTTGATTCACAGAGTTTATACGATTTCCGACACCTGTGGTCATAGCACCAACTTCACGCATGACATCTTTGTCCGCGATACGAACAGCCCGATTATTACCACCGTTGAGACTGATGCTTTGACGAATCTGCCGAAGGTCCAGGATTCTATCGTGTTCTCCACTGCTACGAATTGCGATCCTGACGTTCCTGCTGCGTTTACAACGGTTGCCCAGGCACTTGCTTATCCTGGCATGACCAACATCGTGGATTGCGAATTGGATTCCACGCTGACTTCCACCTATACTGAAACTGACGGTTCCTGCCCCGATACGATTGCAAGAACCTACACGGTTGTGGATAGCACGGGCAATACGGCTCAGTTCATCCAGTACATTATCATCCGCGATGAAGTAAGCCCTGAAATTTCGGGTACGCTGCCTTCCGTTTTGGTCTATACTGATGACAACTGCGACTATGACCTTTCTGGTGTTCAGGTTTACGACGACACAACTGATCTTGTGGGCGCTGGTTTACACATCGTTGATTGCCACGACATCACCAGCGTGACCTATAGTGATGTTCCTACTCGCAATTCTCAAGGTTGCGAAAATGATAACTATGTGACCAGAACTTATACCATAACCGACAAGTGCGGTAACTCCAGCACGGTTGACCAGATTATCAATATCAAGGATACTACTCGTCCTCAGATGGATGTTCCTGCTCTTGATGATGTGGCTGCAACCTCTGTTGGTGGCTGTAAATTTGCTATTCCGGATTTGTCGAGCATCATCAATGCTCACTACACCGATAACTGCACCAGTTTGCCCAAGACGATCACTCCTGACCATGCTTGGGGAGAACTGATCAGCGATACCACTATTGTTACGATTACCTATACTGATAGTTGTGACAATGCTAACACCACTACTATCCGTGTTAACGTTCCTGCTAAACTCGTCATCGACTCTGTGAAGATGGATAGCGTAAGCTGCCACAGCATGAGCGATGGTAGTATCTTGGTTTGGATTTCCGGTGGCACCGATAATGATACCGTTAGCATCTGGCAAGGTACTACCCAGGTTTTGGGCGACTCTATTACCGACAACTACATGGTATTCCATGGTTTGGCTGCTGGTACTTACACTGTCCAAGCTATCGATGCTGACAGTTGCGAAGCTGTTCCTCAGAACATTGAGGTGCTGCAGCCCGATACTTTGGTGGTGGAACTCAATATCACCACTCTCGATGACATTGACACCGCTTCCCTCTGCGATAATGATGGTTTCCGTTTGGTGACCACCTTACCGAATGTGGGTCAGCAAGGTACTCCTGATTATGAGTACAATTGGTACTATGTCAAGAATGGTGTGGATACTGTTCCTGTATATCAGGTTGGTCCTACTAATGCTACTTCTACCACCTATGGTTATACTTCTACTCTGGAGGCTGGTTCTTATAAATTCGTTGTTGAGGTTGTGGATGCTCGTGGTTGTACCGATACCGCTTCTGCAATGCTCACGATTGATTCTACTTACGAATTCCACGATACCGCCCGCGTGTGTCTGTCTAACCTGCCGTTTACTTGGCCTGGTCACACCGATCGTGCAATCAATCCTCTTGTGATTGACAACTCTCTCATTACGGTTAACGATACTGTGTATGTCATTTACGATAGTCTGCCCAGTATCCACGGTTGCGACAGCGTTTGGATTCTCCATCTGACGGTCACCGACAAGGCGTTCCTCACCATTCGTGACAGAAACGACAATGCTGATGAAAGCAGCTTGCAGGAGCGTGAAATCCATGCTACATTCGAAACCGGCAACTATGCTGACGGTCTGAAGGGCTTCGAAATCTTCGTGGATCGTAACTGTATGAATTGTACCAACGTTAAGGTGGGCTTCCACTACACGCTCTATCGCATCGAAGGTACTGATACCATTGAGATCACCTCTGATGTGGACGATTACTTCACACCGAACTATCGTACTTATATGGACCAGTACTCACTGAATGCTCAGACCATTACTACCGGACCTGTTGTAATTCCTCAGCAGTATCCGACTATCGGTATGGGTGTTGCAGCTGGTAACCATTACGATTACTTTAACCTCTGCTGGATGACCCCGAGATACAACTGCTCATTCGGCCCGTTCTTGACCAACTCTGGTATTGGTTACACTTACGGCCGTGCTAATACCATCGGCTTCACCCAGTTCAGAACTCCTGGTGAGTATATGATTACGGTTGATATGGTTGAGTACACCGGTGGTAGTGGTTGGAATGGTGAAGGTTATTGCCACGATGATGGTAAGGTCGGTGGTCAGAATGCTACTGCCACTACTAACATTATCTCTTCCGTCACTATCTACATGACGGTTACTGGCGATCCGCTGTCCGCTTCCGCTCCGTTCGTTAATCCTATGGAAGGTGTGGTTACGGTTGACGCTATGGGTAATGTTCCTACCGTGACGGCTTACCCGAACCCGGCTCGCGACTTTGTGACCGTTGAACTCAGCGGCTTCCAGGGCGAGACCTCCGTCATCCTCTCCGATGGTAATGGTAAGGCTCTCAGCAACACCAACCTCAACATCGATAGCGATGCTACTCCGATCATCAAGATCAACACCAGCGACTTCGCTCAGGGTGTGTATATGGTGACCGCTCGCAACAAGGATGTTGTCGTGACCAAACGTGTTGTGATTGTCAGATAATATTCTGTTCTGAATACCTCAAGGGGCTGCCATCCGGTGGCCCCTTTTTTATTGCCCTTCGCTCGCCGATTTTCTACATTACCTTGTTTATAATTTTTCAACTATCATTATTCATTTCCCATTCCAATCCTTTATCTTTGCGGAGATTTGATAAGTTATGTTTAAAAGGCTGATTTTTATTGTCTTTTCTTTGATTCTCTTTGTGAATGAGAGCGTTACGGCTCAAGATGTCGCTTCGCAATATAGTGCTTTGTCTCCTGAGGCGAATCACCGAATTGACTCTATGGTGCAGCGCTGTATCGACAAACATATCATCCCGGGATGCCAAATTATGGCCCTCTATCATGGGAATGTGATTTTTGACCGTAACTTTGGTTATCAGACTTACGACACTACTTTCCCCGTCAATGATGGCACCATGTACGATGTCGCCTCCATGACCAAGTCGTTGGCCACCACCTTGGCGGTGATGAAACTCTATGATGACCACCTTCTTCGTATCACCGATAAGGTATCCACCTATCTGGATTATACAGCAAGCACGGCAGTCGGAAATCTCACGATTGCCGAACTGATGACACACACCTCCGGATTGTCGGCTTTTATCCCCTTTTACCGTGATATTTCGCCCAAAGGAGTGTGGGATGCCCGTTACCTCCATGCTGTCCCCGATTCGCTATTTTCGGTCAAGGTGGCCGATAGTGTTTACCTCCGTTACGACTTTCCAGACACGGTACTGCGTAAGATGGCCATCTATAAATTAGGGCAAAAGAAATATGTATATAGCGATTTGGGTTTTATCCTGATGAAAGAGATTGTGGAGAAGGTCGCTGGCGTGCCGATGGATCAGTTTTTGAACGACAATTTCTACATGCCGATGGGACTGACTCGTACAGGTTTCAACCCGACGGAATGGACTTCTGTTGAGAATATCGCGCCTACTGAAAACGACACCTATTTCCGCAAACAGCAACTACGAGGGTATGTGCATGACCAGTCGGCGGCAGTGTTTGGCGGCGTATGCGGGAATGCCGGCCTTTTCTCTACCGCCCATGAGGTGGCCGTTATCTTGCAGATGCTGATGAATGGCGGCGAGTGGGAGAACCATCGTTATCTCTCCGAAAAGACCGTCTTGCAGTTTGTGAGCACCTGCCCGATGCACGGTTGTCAGCGCCGTGGATTAGGCTTCGACACACCTTCGTATGCCGGTCCGAGCGGATTACTTCCTGCCATAGCAGGGAATAAGACTTACGGTCATCAGGGTTTTACGGGAACGGTTTTTTGGTGCGACCCGCAGAACGATGTCATCTATATCTTCCTGTCGAACCGAGTTTATCCGAGCGCGGAAGAAAATCTGTTGTCGAAAAGCCGATTGAGACTGTTGGTGCAGGAGGAAATTTATCTTGACCTGTTTAAAAAATAAAGAAATACCATAAGAATGGAGAGACCAATTATCACATTGATTAGCGACTGGGGATGGGACGATGTGTCGTTGGGGTTGATGAAATGGGAGCTGTACCAGCGTTTCCCCAATGCTTGTGTGGTTGATCTTGTTCATGATGTGGAACTGTTGGATGTCAACCAGACGGCTTTCATGATGTCTCGTTTGTACCAGCGTTTTCCAGTGGGTAGTTTGCACCTAATGCTGACGGGTGTTTCTCGTTTATCCAACGAAACGCCTTTGGTGGTGGAGATGGAGGGCCACTATTTTATTGGTCTTGACAATGGCGTTTTCCCAGCGTTGTTCCCTGACGGCACTTTGCAGGTGCGGCGTTTGAAAGAAGGTGTAGGTGATTGCTTAGAACAGATGAGCGTGTTAGCTGAGGCTTGCCTGACGCATCGTTGCCAAGAGGTGACGGAAGAGGCGGAGTTGCTTTGTGAGAATTACCTTCTAAGGTATGTTTATTCAGGCGCCGAGAAGTCCTTTTTAGGCCATGTGATGTATATTGATAGTCATCACAATGTGGTGACGAATATCCCAGCCCAACTATTCAAGGATGCTTTGGGAGATCAGTCGTTTGAACTTCGTTTGAGTGGATTTGTGATTCGGAAGTTTCATGATCGATATGTGAAGGAGTGTGAGCCTTATTTGGTGCCGAATTCGTTAGGGGTATTGGAGATTGTGAGTTATGGGGCGAAATTAGTGTTGGTGCCGAAGTGGAATGTGGGGCAGGCGATACGGATTGAATTTGTGGAATCAAATGAATAAAATATGAAAAGAGTATTATGTTTTTTGTTGACGATGATTTGTCTTGCTATGCAGGCACAGTCGGTAGATTATGAGTTGTTGGGATTTTTGGACAGCCGTGATTCGTTGGTAGAGGAGCTGGTGCTGACGGCCAGTGAGGATTTCACGCCGTCGTTGCGTTTGAAAAACAACGGATCTGGCATACCAGCGACTACCGACACGGTGTATTTTGACATCTATTATAACGGCAGTTATGCCACCTATTTCTTTTTGAGGGGGAACCAGTTGCAGGGTTTGGTATCGGGGCAGGAGGCCACGGTATCGTTGCCGCAACCGCTGATGACCGCCGCTGCGATGGATGAGAGTGTCATCACAGCATTCCAGATCTGTATTGAGGTGCGGATTGCGGGCAGTGCCCATGACCCCGTGGCAGACAACAACCGTGCCTGTGTGCAGGTGAATCGCCCGCTGCCCGTGCCCGAATATGCGGAGGGTGACTTCCGGGTGGGTCCCAACCCGGCTCGCGATGTTCTCAGTGTGCAGGCACCCGCTGGCACACAGGTGGAATTTTTCGATATGTCGGGCCGAAAGTTATTGAATGACACTATGATAGAGGATGATTTTTCCTTTAGTGTTTCGAACTTTTCTGCGGGTATCTATTTTGTGAAGATGACCAACGGAAAATCAGAGACGGTACGGAAGATTATTATAGCGAAATAAATCATTTTTTTAGCATTTTTAAGAATAATGTTTTAGAAAAAAATGTATTTTTGCAGTTCAAAAAATTCATTTTATTATTAACCAAAACAAAACATTATGAAAAAACTTTTTACCCTTTTCGCAGCTATGTTTGCTGTTGTGGCAATGAACGCTCAGACTGTTGACTACTCTCTGGATGGATTTTATGATGGCACATCTGTTATCAGCACTTTGAATTTGGGAATGACAGAAGATTTCAATCCGAGTGTGATTCTGACCAACAATGGTCCGGATGTTCCTGCTGCTACCGATTCCATTATTCTGGATATCACGATTGAAGGCATGAACTTGGGTTATGTGTACCTGCTTGGTGCACAGGCTGCTTCTCTTACTGCTGGAAACCAAACGGCATTGGGCTCTGAGACTCCTTTGTTCACCGCTGCTGAAATGGATGAGGCTGGTATTGAGGGCAGTTTCCAATTCTGCTACAACCTCCGCATTGTCGGTGCTGCCACTGATCCTGACCTCTCCAACAACCAGGCTTGCCTCACCGTCAACCGCGGTGTGAATGGCATTGAGAACATCGTTGCTGGTGAAATCAATGTTTACCCGAACCCCGCTACCGATGTTATCTATGTTGCCAATGCTGAAGGCGCACAGGTGAGCGTATTCGACATGAACGGCCGCATGGTCAACAGCGTGGAGAGCGCTTCCGCTAACCAGGCTATCGACGCTTCTTCTCTCGCCAAAGGTATGTACATCGTACGTATCGTTGACGGTCAGAATGTTACCACCAAGAAAGTCAATGTGGTTCGCTAATCACTAACTTTTTTCAGTCTAAAGGGCCTGCATGAAAATGCGGGCCTTTTTTTATGACTGTAAATGATAATCTATTGGGAAGATTGGCATTTTTTTGTATTTTTGCACCATCATTTATAGAATTATCAATAATAATCATATTATGAAAAAAATTATTTTATCCGCCTCCTTATTAATAGGATTGGCAGTCGTTTTTACCGCCTGCACGGGCAATTTTATGCAGGACATGTTTAACTTGGTTTCAGGTCACGCCTCCAGTACAGTTAGAGGTAGTGAAACGGAAGAGTATGATTCGAGCATTGCAATGAATCTCACGGGAATTGAGCATCCTTGCACGATGGGACTGTGCACCTCGATGGATATTGATGAACTGCAGAATATCAGAAACGAAGAGGATATTGAATTTCCCTTCATGGTTTACCGTTTGGTGGGCTCGAAGTTTACTTCGGGTTCTGACCTCACCGTCAACAATGTGCTGACGGCGGAAGATGTTGAGGATTTCGATTATAAGAGTCTGATTAACGGAAGATTTGCCGAGAATAATGTGGTGGCGGTGGCTGTCAGTGCTACCCAATACTACGTGATGAGCACGGGCAGCATCCATCTGAAGAAAGTGAACAACAACAAGGTGGTAGGCGATTTTTCAGGTAGCGCCTACGTGATTGATATTGAAGCTGAGCCTAAGTTGTCGGAAGAGCAGGTGAGCTTTTCTGGTGATTTCAAGAGCCGCGTGATTCCAGTGATGGATTGGCTTGTTCGTTTGCAGGATAGTATTCAATAATAATTTTAGAAATGAAAAAATCGCTGATTCTTTGGTTGTTAGGTGTTCTTCCTCTGTGCTTGTTGGGCCAGCAGGTAGAGTTGTTGAACCAAGCTTATAGTCAGGTGGAGAGTGTTCTGACTCCTGAGGATGAGGCGATGCTGCGCGCTTGTCCGGTGCTGAAATTGGATGCCCACTAGCTGGCGCGTCCGCTGCCTCCAGAGGTTGACAACTCGCTGTTGCCCTATATGACTCCTATCTACGGGCAGTCGGCGTTGGAGTGTGGACAGGCTTCGAGTATAGTTTACACTTTTTCTTACGAAATCAACTGCCGCAGAGGCACCAACAACGACAATTTCAACCGTCGCTACCCAACCCATTTCGCATGGAATTTCTGTAATGGCGGTGCCAGTGCGGGTGTGAGTTTCTTAGACACCTGGGAAGTGATTCGCACGGCGGGCACCCCCAACGTGTCTGACTGGGGCGGCTGGTATAGCACGGGCGGTCCGGCACGTTGGGCCTCTGGCTACAACCTCTACTACAAGGCCATGCAGAACCGTATCGTTGAGTTCCTCGCCATCCCCACCGACTCGGAAGAGGGACTGCTGACGCTGAAACACTGGCTCGACAACCACCTCTGCGGCGACGAACATGGCGGATTGGCCAACTTCTACTCCACCCATGTGCCCAATGGCAATGAGGAGATGCTGCGCCAGATTCCGGCCGGTACCCCACACGCCGGAATGTGGATCGTGCCCAACTTCAAATCCAACGTCAACCACGGACAGACCATCGTCGGCTACGACGACTCTATCTGCTGGGACTACAACGGCGACGGCCTATACACCAACGACCGCGACCTCAACAGCGATGGTGTGGTCGATATCCGCGACTGGGAGGTCGGTGCAGTCATCTTCTGCAACTCTTTCGGAACGGGTTTCGCCAATGAAGGCTACTGCTACTTGCCCTACCGCAAACTGGCAGAATTGCCCGCCAATGGCGGCATCTGGAACAAGTGCGTCTATGTGGTGAATGTGAAAGACCAAGTGATGCCCCGCCTTACCTATAAGGTGACGATTGACCATACCTGCCGCAACAAAATCAAACTGCAGGCCGGTGTCTCTACCAACCTGAACGCCACCCAGCCCGACCATACCATCGACTGGGCCGTGTTCAACTACCAGGGCGGAGAGCATTACATGCAGGGCGACTCCACCGACGAACAGCGTATTCTTGAACTCGGACTGGATGTGAGCCGCCTGTTAGAGTTTATCGAACCCAATCAGTCCGCCAAATTTTTCTTGCAAGTAATTGAAAATGACCCGGAGAGTGCGGCCGACGGGCAGGTGATTGACTTTGCCTTGATGGATTATAATGGCTCTATTTTGCCTGTTCAAACCGTCTGCTCGGATGCGAATGTGCCGTTGGTGAACAATGGCACCACTACGCTTTCGGTGGTGAGCAGCATCAACTTCTCCCGTCCGCAGATGCAGCCCAACCCGCCGGTCATGGAGGCCTTCACCGACTTCCAATATCAGATTCCTGTGACAGGCGGCAATGCGCCTTATCGGTTTGAGTTTACCAAAGAGTACGGTATTGAGGAATTTGCTGAGTCGATGCCGACGGCTACCGGTTCAAATGTGTCTCTTTCCAATACCAACAATGGCTATGCATTGGTGAATTTGCCATTTGAATTTCCTTATTATGATGAAAAATACAGCCAGCTCTGCATCTATGCCGATGGCTATATGAGTTTCCGCTACGATACCTACAACTGGCCGTTTCTCAAAGACCCAGAACAGCAAATTAAGGCCACTCAGATGATTGCACCTTTCCGTGCAGATCTCGTTGTGACGAGTGTGAAGAAGAGTCAGAGTTCGTCGGAGGTGACGATCTTTGTGCAGGCAAAAATCAACGGACAGAGTTCGAGCAACATTTCATACGCCGTAAAACTCTATCCCGATGGTGTGATTGAATTTTACTATGGTTCAATGAGTTATACCGGAGTTGGCGGTCTCTCCCTCATTTCGCGTGGCGATACTCGTATTTACCAGAAGACTTCCGTTTCAGAGGGTTTGGCCGCACAATTCGCCAATCGTTGTTTCCGTTTCACCCCACCGCAGCGAGTTGATTTCTTGCAGCTGAGCCGCGATGGTGTGCTGTCAGGTATGTCGGAAACGGCCTTCACCCACCTGCCGGTGCCCGTCACCTGCTTCGACATCAACGACCAGCGGCACGATACCCTTGTCTATCTCAGTTGTGAGTATGGCAATATGCTGGTGATTACCGATATGCATGTGGATGCAGGCGGCGATGAGGTGATTTCTGCTGGTGAGGAAGTGACCTTGTCGTTCACTGTCAGGAATCTCGACACTGTTCCGTATGCGGATTGCTTTTTGCGCTTCAGCACCCCGTGTCCCTATGTGGAGATGGTTGACGATAACGAGTATTTCGGTTATATTGGCGGCGGCAACGCCTACACGCTCAACCATGCTATCCGTTTCAGGACAGCACCCGGAACGCCCAACATGACCATCGCTGACTTTGTGGTCACCCTTTCCAACGACCACTATCCGATGACGACGGTGATGCCGTTCACTATCTATTCTAACTGGTTGGAGGTGGTGTCGTATGCTGTCATGGACGGTGGCAACCATCGGGTGGATGCCAACGAGACCGACACCTTGCAAGTATGGTTTAGAAATGCGGGTCCGGAAGCCCTCGTCGATCTGATGTTCGAGATGCGATTGTTGGAGGAACATATTATCCCATTGGATATTCGGGATGACTTTTATTTGTTGGAGCCCGGCGAGGTCAAGATGGCCGAGTTTGTGTTCCGCACGGATGCACAATACCAGACACTCAGCGCGTTGGATGTGCTGATAGATGTTTATTCAGGCCTTCAATATAGTGATACTAAAGTCATTACCCTCATTGGCGAAAGCAATTGTGAGAGTTTTGAAAGTGGCCTTCCCGAAGGATTCTCCTACGCCAACTACGCATGGTATTCTACCTCCGATGAAGCGGCAGATGGAGTGTTTAGTCTTTGTTCGGGAAATATTACTCACAACGATACCTCTACTGTGATTTGCCAGTTTACTGCTGTGCGAGAGGGAACAATCTCGTTCAGCTACAAGACCTCCACGGAGAACAACTACGACTGGCTCTATTTCTTCATCGATGGCACGCAGCAGATGCGCTGGTCGGGAGTACACGACTGGGAACGCTATGAGGCGCCGATTTTGGTGGGCGAGCATACTTTAGTGTGGAAATATATCAAAGACTATTCGGTAGATGGCAATGCCGACAAAGTGTGGATTGATGATGTGTGTTTCCCCTTGGAGAACGATGCCATGCCTGAGTTGCAGATTTCGCCGAATGTAGTGGAGGTGACCGCTGGCGTGGAACAGGTGGATATTCCGTTGCTGTACGAGTCGGTGACACCCATTTACCTCCTGTATGAGAACCGCATTGTGAATGAGGACATGCAGCCCGTCGGATGGGCATCTATCGAGTCACCGGGCGGCAGCCTCAATGCGTTGTCTTCCCGCGAGGTCAATCTGAGCCTTCATCTGGCGGGAATGCCCGATGGTATTTATCGTGCCAACCTGATGGCTACGGTACAGGAGGGGAATACGGTGCTGGTGCCGATTACCGTGGTGGCGGTCAACACCGGCGTTGACGAATATACCGTGTCGGACGGCACCGTCAAAGTGTATCCTAACCCCACTACGGGGAGTGTGACCGTGGAGCAGCAAGGTTTTGACGGACAGCGGGTTCAGTGCCGGCTGTTTGATATGTCGGGCCGCCAGTTGCGTTGGTTTGAGGAGAATAACACCCAGTTTGAAGTCGATTTGGGTGATGTGGCGCAAGGTATGTATTTCTTGCAGATGCGTTGGGACAGCGGCGAGGTACAGGTGGTGAAAATTGTGAAAAGATAGTCCCCCGTGGTTTTCAGTACCCCTATATTTCTTTTTGTTTTTCTTCCTATATTGTTGATAATCTATTGGTTATCACCATATAAGATAAAGAATTGGATTTTGCTGTTAGGCAGTCTATTCTTCTATTCGTGGGGAGAGCCGTTTTTTGTGATGGCGGTGGTGGCGGCGATTGTGGCCGACTATTTCATTGCCCGGAAGATGGCGGCCAGTGAGGGACGTAAGCGAAAGGGATTGTTGGCCTTGTCGTTGGTGCTGAATGTGGGGCTGCTGCTGTATTTCAAGTATGCTAATTTCTTCGTTGCCAACTTGCAGGCGCTCTATTCCCTGTTGGGAGCGCAGCCCTTCCGCTGGGTGGAGGTGGCCTTGCCGGTGGGTATCTCGTTCATCACCTTCCAGAAGATTTCGTACATGGTGGATGTGTATCGCGGTACGGTGGAGCCGCAGCGCAAGTTGCAGGACCTGATGCTCTACATCCTGATGTTTCCGCAGCTCATTGCCGGTCCAATCGTGCGGTATAAGGATATTGCGGGGCAGCTTGCCGACCGCAGGGCCGATGATACTTACGACCGTCGTGTGGTGGGCTTTTCGCGTTTTATGTTTGGATTGGGGAAGAAAGTGTTGATTGCCAATGTGTTGGCGGAATATGTGGATGCGGTGTTTGCCGCCTCGCCCGGCGACTTTTCCTCAGGCACGGCGTGGATAGCTATTTTGGCTTACACTTTCCAAATTTATTTCGATTTCTCAGGCTATTCCGATATGGCTTTGGGTTTGGGGTTGATGTTGGGATTCAGATTTCCTGAAAACTTTAACTTCCCTTATATCTCGCAGAGTATCACTGAGTTTTGGCGCAGATGGCACATCACTTTGAGTTCTTGGATCAAAGATTACTTATATATCCCGATGGGAGGAAATCGGGTGGCGGTGCCGCGCATGTACTTCAACTTGGTATTTGCGTTTTTCATTTCCGGGTTTTGGCATGGTGCCGCCTGGACCTTCATCGTATGGGGACTTTACCATGGTTTCTTCTTGATTTTGGATAGATTGGGTTTGAAGAAAGTATTGGACAAGATAGGGAAGTTGCCAGCCGTTATTTGCACCTTTTTTGTGGCGATGGTGGGCTGGATTTTCTTCCGTGCCGACAATCTGACCTATGCTTTTGCTTATCTGCGCCGCATGTTTGCTTTCGATGGGCGGTGGGATGAATTTTATTGCGACAGAAGATTTCTGTTTGTCTTTTTCGTGGCGATAGTGGGTTCTTTTTGGGGGATTTTCAAGAATGGCGAGCAGTTCCAGTACAAGTTTTTTGCCGAACAGCCTGAGCGGAAGTGGCTGTTGGTAGGGTTTGGAATGGCGGTAGTGTTATACGTGCTGTGTGGCGGTTCGTTGTTGGCCGGCGGCCTGAATCCGTTTATTTACTTTAGGTTCTAAAGGAATATTCTCCATAAAGGTTTAATTTTGAACTTTTACGTGGTAAAAACACCAATAATAGTTCAAATCTAAACCATTAAGTGAAAGATTTTTTCATTCGCGACTGGGCACAAAAAAAAGCGGAAGAGTAATCTTCCGCTTTTGGATGAATAAGCAAAATAGCTTAGTTGTTTTTGCTACCACGGCCTTTAGAAGCTTTGCTGGCCTGGCTAGCAGTGTTGATGATATCGGTAGTAGCTTTAGCACCAGCTTCGATATCTTCTTTGATTTCATTTTTGTCTTCTTTTTTGGGAGTAGTAGTTTCAGTCTTGGGTGCCTCCTGAACATTAACGGTGGTTTCGGGAGCGGTAGTTTCTTCCTCAACGGTGGTTTCGGTTTCGGTTGTTACTTCTTCTTCAACGGCTTTGTCTTTAGTGTCGTTGCTGCAAGCGAAGAATAAACCAGCGGCTAAAACTGCTAAGAATACTTTTTTCATTTTGATAAAATTTAATGGTTAATAATTGTGTTCTCTAAAAATATTCAACTTATTTTGCGGGCTCGTAAACGATGTCAACCGGATATTCACCAACTGCGATATCTTTTGCAGGATCAGCAACGATTTTCAGAGTGAAAGTGAGTTTCATTTTGTCCTTATTCAGAGTGACAGCTTTGCAGCTGTAAGGCTCGCCGTTGTTAGCAGGGCTTTGAAAATCATATTCCCAGGGGAAATGGGTGGTGAGGATGTCGTTCTCTTCGTCGAGAGTCCAAGTGCCCATAGCAGTTTCTTCGCTGGGATAGAGATCCATACCTTCATCATTTACGTTCTTTCCAGGATTGAAATAAACATAACCATCTTCTTTGAAGGTGATGATGTCATCCAATTCGCAATCAAAGAAATAGCCATCCATCAGGTTGAAAATGGTGGTGTTATCGGTGGTAGCCATACCATTTGCGCAGGTAGCCTCAACCATTTTCCAGCCCTTGCTTTGGGTAAGAACGTCCTTTTTGGTTTGCTCTCTGTTGCAGGAGGTGAAAGCAAATACACCAACCAATGCAATTGCGATAACGCTTAAAATGCTCTTTTTCATAGTTTTGAATTTTTGGTTAATAATTAATGTTTAATGGTGCAAAAATACTACATTTTTTAATTGTGGTGCAATTTTATTTGAAAATTCTTTTTATTTAACTTTTTTTATATTTTCGCGAAAACTGGAAGGATAGACGAGAGTAGGGAATGGGAGTTTAATTGGGTAAAAGGTTTTTAGGTTTTTTTTAGAGATGAGGGGCTGTGGGGATTCCGTCGCCAACGGCGACGGAATGGTAGAATGAACTAATAATCAGACAGTTGGTTGGGCGGGAACATCGGAGGTGCGTTGGAAGGCGCGGAGGTGGAAGTAGGGGAGGATAGCATAGAAGTGGTCGAAGATGTCGGCCTGCAGATCTTCGTAGGCCCGCCACTCGGTGGCACGAACGAAGCAATACAGCTCCATCGGCAACCCGTTCTCGTCGGGATCGCGGTGGCGCACCATCAGCAGGGCGGTCTCATCCACCATGGGGTGCTGCTGCAAGTAGGCCACCATGTATGCCCTCAACACACCGAGGTTGGTTTGGAACTCGGCGTTGGGAATGTCGGGACTGGTGAGGTTGCGCTCGCTGTTGATTTTGTCGATAAGAGCCTGTGTGCGGTCGATGTAGTCGCGCACGAGGTCAATTTTGCGAAACTCATCCAACATTTCGGGCGTGCAGGCCTGTATGGAGTTGACGTCGAGGTGGATAGAGCGGGTGATGCGTCGGATCTTGCGTTCGCTCATGCCGCGCCAGTTCTGTATGTCGCTGCCCACCATGGTCTTGATAGGCACGGTGACAATCGAGTTGTCGAAGTTGCGCACCTTCACTGCGATAAGGTTCACTTCCTCCACGATACCGTTGGCTTGTCCGTTGGGGTCGGTGATCCAGTCGCCGATGCGCACCATGTCGTTGGAGGAGAGTTGTATGCTGTTGACGAAGCCCGTGATGGTGTCTTGGAACACGAGGAGCAGCACGGCAGAGAAGGCGCCGATACCGGCGATGAGTCCTGCCGGCGACTTGTTGACGAGGATGCAAGCGATAAGGATGACGGCCAGCACCCACAACACAATCTTAACGACTTGCTGGTAGCTTTTGATGGGCTTACGATGGTGTTTCTCTGCTGCTACACTCTCCAGCACGTCGAGGAAGGAGCAGATGCATCGCACCAGCATGACTAATATATAAATATTGATAACCCCTCTGAAGAAGCCGCTGCTAAGGCTTTCTGGTTCAAAGATTTCGCCCGATAGGCGGAACACGAAAAAGGCGGGAAGCAGCATGGAGATGCGGGCGAAGAATTTCTGCTCCAGCATGGCCTGCAGCCAGATGTTGGGCTTCCGTTTCAGGCGGAGTTTGGCGGAACCGACAAAAAGGAGGCGTAGCAGCTGATATACCACCAATCCGAGGAAAAGGGTGGCGGCGATAATAATCAGCAGGGTACAGAGTTTGCCCAAGTTTTCCGGGAAATGGAGTTTTTGGGTGAAGAACTCGATGAAGAAAATGCGGATAAACTTGAACATGGCCTTTGTGAAGGGTTACGGCTATTCCTCTTTTTTCTCTTCTCTCCTTTCCGGTTTCATCTGAGGGAAGAGCAACACATCTTGGATGGAAGGCGAGTTGGTCATGATCATGGCGAGGCGGTCGATGCCGATGCCGAGACCTGCGGTGGGGGGCATGCCGAACTCAAGAGCGCGGAGGAAGTCCTCGTCGAGCACCATGGATTCGGTGTCACCGCGTTTGCCGAGTTCGAGCTGGGCTTCGAAACGCTTGCGCTGGTCGATAGGGTCGTTGAGTTCGGAGTAGGCGTTGCAGAGCTCCTTGCCGTTGCACATCGCCTCGAAGCGCTCGGTCATGCCGGGCTTGGTGCGGTGCATCTTGGTAAGCGGCGACATCTCAACGGGATAGTCGTATATGAAGGTGGGCTGGATGAGCTTCGACTCGGCGGTCTCGCCGAAAATCTCATCGATGAGTTTGCCCTTGCCCATGGTGCTATCTACGGCCACACCCACGCTCTTGGCGAAGGCGGCCAGCTCCTGTTCGTTCATGTTGGAGACATCGGTGCCGGTGAAATGCTCGATGGCTTCGAACATGGTGTAGCGTTTCCACGGACGTTTAAAGTCAATAATATTTTCGCCCACCTGAACCTTTGTCGTTCCGTGCAGCGCGATGGCCACGGCTTCCACCATCTCTTCCACCAAATTCATCATCCATTCATAATCTTTATAGGCCACATAAAGTTCCATCTGGGTGAATTCAGGGTTGTGGAAACGGTCCATGCCCTCGTTGCGGAAGTCTTTCGAGAACTCGTACACGCCGTCGAAGCCGCCCACGATGAGTTTTTTCAGATAAAGTTCATCCGCGATACGGAGGTATAGTGTCATATCGAGGGTGTTGTGGTGGGTTTTAAATGGACGTGCCGCCGCGCCGCCGTAGAGAGGCTGCAGGATAGGGGTTTCCACTTCGAGATAACCCTTGTCATTCAAGAAATTACGCATGGTGTTCACCAGCTTGGTACGCTTGATGAAGGTCTCCTTCACCTGCGGGTTGACGATGAGGTCGAGGTAGCGCTGGCGGTAGCGTTGTTCGGGATCGGAGAAGGCGTCGTAGGTGGTGCCGTCTTTTTCCTTCACAATAGGAAGGGGACGGATGGATTTGCAGAGCAAAGTGTATTCCTTGACATGGATGCTGATGGCGCCGGTCTGTGTGGTGAACACGAAGCCCTTCACACCGATGATGTCGCCGATGTCGAGTTTCTTGAAGATGGAGTTGTACATCGTTTTGTCTTCGCCGGGGCAAATCTCGTCGCGTTTGACGTAGATCTGGATTCTGCCGACGGCATCCTGGAGTTCGTAGAAGGAGACGGCGCCCATGATGCGCTGGCTCATAATACGGCCGGCGAGGCTCACATTCTGGAAAAGGGAGTTGTCGGTCGGATATTTTTCAAGGATTTCTTTCGAATTGGCATTCACCTCGAAGAGAGGAGCGGGGTATGCGTTGATGCCTAATTGTGTGAAATCGTCTAATTTTTTTCTTCTAATAACTTCTTGCTCTGATAATTCTGCCATGATCAATAGGTCTTAAAATTCGGCTGCAAAGATACGAATTTTTTTTGGAGAAAGAGCAAGGAAAGATGACGGAGTGTTAACCTGCGACGGCAGTGAGTGCGTAGGCGAGTGCGACGCCGATGTAGGTGCCGATGGCGTAGCCGATGAGTCCGATGACGATGCCGCTGATGAGCACTTTTTTGTTGCCCATGGCGCCAACTACGGGCGGCACAAACGGCGGGGAGCAGAGCAGGGCCACGAGGGCGACGCAGAAGAGGTCGCCGCTGACCTTGAAGATGCGGCAGAAGAGCAGGTGCAGCAGCGAACTCACGAGAACGATGAAGAGCAGGAACCCACCCGTGGCCAATGCGCTCGTGTTGATCTTCCACAAGTCGAACTGCGAAGCGACAACAATGCTGAAAATCAGGATGAAAAACATACCTAATTCGAAGGTCTTGGGGATTTCGCGGATGGGCTTGATGAAGGAGGCGGCTATCGACAATGTTGTGATCGTCAGGATGATGACAAGTTCGTTGAGTTTGCCGGTGAGGAGAAGGGAAAGTCCGGCGCCGATGGCCAATAGTCCGATGGAGATGGCCAATCCGACGAGTGAGCGCAGGAAGGTGCGCCAGCGCAACATGCCGTGGTACTGCTCGATGCCGTGCTCGAGGTCCTGGCCGCCGTCGCTATCCACGGTCACCGACTCGTCGCGGTAGGGTAGCAGTTTGCGGAACAGTTTGTAACCGCCTGCCACGATGAACATGATGATGGGGAAGGTGACCAGCATCTCGAAGGTGAGCACCGTGGTGATGGTGCTGGGTTCGACGTGCAGGGCCACGCCCAGTGCGTTGAAGTTCATGGTGCCGCCGGTGTAGATGCCGGTCATCATGCCTGCTACGTTGGCGATGTCGGGTATGCCGGCGTGCCGGAAGAGGAAGAATCCGCTGATGATGGCAATCAGCACGGCGAGGATGCCGCCGCCCAGCGCCGCCGCCGTCTTCGGCAACGACTTGGTCCACAGTTTGAAGTTGCAGTTGAAGAGCATCAGCGGGATGGCGATCGGCACGGCGAGGTTCATAATCCACGTCTGT
>JAEEGF012098142.1_pt1 | contig 55673 bp, 48 predicted proteins | sample 9134171 | NCBI WGS metagenome assembly JAEEGF01 (sample SAMN16246542, study PRJNA631951) | gut metagenome | biome: gut microbiome; feature: rumen; material: AP-attached | host: Bos | place: Iran: Karaj | collected 2018-10 | reverse complement strand
CGAGTTGCAGAATTGTCTCGAGAAAGCCGTCATTCTTTCCGAAAAGGAATATATTCAGGCGGCAGACTTGCAAATTGACGCACAGCACCTGAGGGATATCACGGAATCTGCCAACCCTTCCGAGAGTTTGCAGGATGCGGAGGAGCGTATTATCCGACAGGCCATGAAGAAACACAACGGGAATCTCACCTTGGTGGCCAAAGCGTTGAATATCAGTCGCCCCACTTTATATAACAGACTGAAAAAATACGGAATATGAGCACTTGGATATGGCTTCTGATACTGATAGCGGTCGGTGCGTTGTCGATGCTCATCACGGCTCTTGTGGTTCGCCGGAAAGACAGTGACAAGGTCAACTACATGATGGATGCGCTGGAGGATGGGGAGCAGAATTTCCGTTTCCGCGGCAACACGGCATTGAACCGGGCGCTCAACCGTTTCCGTAGTATTATAGATAAGCAGTCTGTTCAGAATGAATCTGTATCCTGGAGCAAATTATTCAGGGTGATGACCCATGAGATTATGAATACCATCACTCCGATAGCCTCGCTGAGTGACGCGCTTTCCAAAGACAGCAATCTGGATACACAGGCTGGTCTGGAGACGATTTCCGCCTCTTCCAAAGAACTGATACGCTTTGTGGAGTCCTATCGCAGTTTTACCCGGATGGCACCGCCTGTGAGGAAAACCATTGCGGTGGATGAATTGATAAACAGGGTGATACAACTCCATCAGGGCAAAACTTTAGAGCAGGATGTTTCGATTGATTATGAGATACGGACGGCTGATTTGCTGATTTATGCCGATGAAGGACAGCTGATGCAGGTTTTTAACAACCTGATAAAAAACGCCATACAAGCCGAGGCCACAAAGATTCGCATCGTTGCGGATCTCAATGCCGAGGATCAGACGGTCATCAGTATTATTAATAACGGAAAGCCTGTTCCACAGCAAAAAAGAGAGGAGATTTTTGTGCCTTTCTACACGACCAAAGCCAATGGCAGTGGTATCGGCCTCAGTCTGTCGCGACAAATCATGATCCACCACAACGGCATGTTGAATTTGGTGCAGAGTGACAAACACTCGACAGTATTTGCTTTGGTTTTCAAATAAAGAAAGGCTGCCCGCAGGCAGCCTTTTTTACATGTAGGCGACTGCGTCCCGCAGTCGCTATTTATGTTATTTGAAGGCGTTCTCGCTGAGGCCGGGACCGCCGATTTTCAGTTGTTCCATGTAGCTGGGTACCTCGCGACCGAGGTATTTGTCCACATAGATCTTCGAGAGGTACTGTCCGAGCATGAAGCCGTGGCCACGGAGACCGGTGAGCAAACCGACTTCGGGATCGACCACATAACGCGGTTCGGTGTAACGTCCTGCCCAGACGGCGAGGAAGCCCACTTCACGCAAGTTGGGAATCCATTCGGCGAAGACCTCGGAGACAATCTCGAGGAACTCCTTGCTGTTGTATTTGATGTTCTGGCGTGCCTCGTAGGCGTCGGTGTCGGGGCTGGCACAACCGATAATCTGGCCGGTATGGCCGAACTGCTGTCCATACACGGCACTGAAGCCTTTGTAGTGGCGACGGTCAATAATCATGTCCAAAGGTCCCTGTTTGCCGTTCATCACCTTACCCATCATGGGCAGACGGCGGGTGATGAAGGCCTGGTGCTTGACGGGGTAGAGGCCGATGTTGAGGTCGAGCTGGTCGATGAACTTCTCGGCACCCCAACCCATGGCATTGACGAAGTGGTCGCAAGTATATTCGACGTAGGTGCCTTCATGGTCGCGGGCCAGAGCGAGGTATTTGTCACCATCGCGCCAAACATGCAGCAACTCGCAGTCCTCATAGTAACGTCCGCCGTTTTGTACACCGATACCACGGATATAGTCGATAACACGACCTGGAGTAGCCTGCCAGCAGTCACGGGTAATGAGGGCGTGGCTGTAGGTGTCCTTACTGTCATCCCAGAGAGGAGAGATTTCCTTCTTGAAGTCCTTGCGTTCCACCATATAGGCGTCACTCCAAGCGCGAGAAGCGTCGAGTGAGCGGTAAGTGGCATCGTCGTGGACCAGGTTGACGTAGGTGGTAGGCTGGAAGTTGATATTGTGAACGGCCTGGATGCTCTTGAAAATCTCACGGTTGTGAGCGGCGATGTCGGCAATATCGGGGTTGGAGAATGCCGGACGGCCACCACCGATGTTACGCCAGGAAGCACCACGGCTATAGTTGATCATCACAGGGTTGCAACCTGCTTCGGAGAAGTAACGCAACAATCCGCTACCGGCAATACCGCCACCAGCGATGAGGACGGGAACATGCTCGCGGCGCACGTGGTCGCTCTTGGTATAGACGAAGACTTCCTTAGTATGTCCGTTGTAGAGGTCGCCGAGGGTCACCTGGTTGGAGAGGGGAGCACGAGGTGTGGCGTCTCCTGTCAGTTCGATACCGCGGGCGCGGAGAGCCTGGCGGGCACGGAGAATACAACGTTTTCCACGGCAGGGACCCATACCCATACGGGTGATGTGTTTCAGCTCATCAACAGAAATAACCTTGCGGTTGCCTACAGCAGCAAGCACCTCTTCGAGACTGACATCCTCGCAGTGGCAAACGTAAGTCTTGCCATCCACCTCTTGGAGAGGTTTCATCTGGAGGGGTTCTGGATATTTTTCTTTGAGGATAAAGCCCTTGATGTCAGTCATCTGGCCCTCAACTTTGTCCACATGCACGCGGGCTACATTGGTCTTGTTGTTCTTCTTGAGAATCTTCTCGATGACACCTTCGCCAACTTTCTGTCCATTGTTATCAACCAAGAAAACATTGGCACCTTCTTCGGCATTGTATTCAATGGGCAGGAAGCATACGTTCTTGGCGAGGTCGTAGCCAAAGATAGCCAGACCTGGGCAGCCAGAAACGCATTGCATACAGCCGATACACTTGTCGTAGTCCACAACTGGTGTGCTGCTGGTGGTGGGCTTGGTGATGGCTTTCTGCGGGCAGGCAAAGGTACAAGGATTGCAAGCGAAGCCATAGATGCAGTCGGTCTGCACGAAGGGTTTCAGCTTCATGCGCTCAGGGGTGGGAAGGTTGGGTTTCTCCAACACGCGCACGGGGTGCTGCTGTGAGTCGATATATTGGCGGGAGATGTCGAGATACTCGTCGTAGTTAAAGCGGATGTTGAGGTTCTGAGCCACTTCGTAAGCTACCTGCTTGCCACGGAGAACGGCGCTGGTGCCTTCACCGATGCGGATAGCATCACCTGCACCATAGACATTGTGACCGAACACCTCGCGACCCTTGGTGAGGAGCTGGTTGTCAGGGATCAAACCAGTGCAGATATTGATGATGTCGATGTCCTCAATCACTTGCTCGGTGCCAGGGATAGCCTTGAAGTTCTCGCACTTGGCGATGACGGCTCCCTTGATGCCGCTGTAGTCCTCGTTGGGGATGGCACGCACGAGGGTGTAGCCTGTCATGATAGGAATGCCCAGGCGGCGCACACGGTTGGCCTGCACAGGGAAACCGCCTTCGCGGGGCATCGCCTCGATGATGGCTTTGATGGTGGCACCAGCTTGCATGCCTTGGTAAGAGGTGAGGTAACCGATGTTGCCGGCACCCACGGTGAGCACGCGCTTGCCCAGCAGGGTGTGCTCTTGGTTCATCATCTTCTGGAAGACAGCGGCGGTGTAAACACCGGGCACGTCGTCATTTTCGAAAGTGGGCATGAAGGGAACGGCACCTGTGGCTACCACGAGATGTTGTGCATCTACGTATGCCATTTCGCCAGTGGCGATGTTCTTGATGGCTACACGCTGGCCTTCGAGGAGATCCCATACGGTATGGTTGAGCAGGATGCCGCTCTGGTCGTCACCTGCTAAAGTCTTGGCGATGTCGAAACCACGCATACCACCAAAGCGTTTCTCACGCTCGAAGAAGAAGAACTGGTGAGTCTGCATATTGAACTGGCCACCGATACGGTTCATGGAGTCGATGACGAGGTTGTCGATGCCGAAGGCGTTGAGTTGTTCACGGCAGGCGAGACCGGCAGGACCTGCGCCGATGATGGCCACGGTGGTCTTGTATATTTTCACCTCGCGGGGCTGCTGTTCTACCACGCCGGGCAATTCGGCCTCTTCGTGGGCGATTTGACGCACTTCGCGCACACCGTCAACGGGGGTGATACAGATACGGCGCACCTTGCCGTCCACCAGCATTTCGCAGGCACCGCACTTGCCGATGCCGCAGTTAAGGCTTCGGTTACGGCCCTTGAGGCTGTGGCTGTGGATAGGAAATCCGGCCTGGTGCAGGGCTGCTGCGATGGTGTAGCCCTTGTGTCCCGTCACTTTTTCACCGTTGTAAGTAAAGGTGACTTCTTCCGCTTTTGGAATATCCAAAATGGGATGTTCTTCGATTCTTTTCATGAGATTTGTGCTAATTTGTTGTTTTATAGTGTTTTATATTGATACTGATTTTTTCAGAATGCAAACAACAAAGTTATGTAAAAATCAAATAGGTGTGATAATTTTTTTGATAAAAATGCGAGATGATCATGTTTTTTTTAAAAGTCTGTTGATATTGAAAAAATCTTTATTTTTGCAAACAAGTTTTCTAAAAACGATGATTAACGAAAGAGAATATTAACCAAACTAATTGCTAATGAGATAAATTTCAGAGCATAGTTAGCACACCATAGAATAGGAAAAAGCGAAGTGGCTTATCTGGTTTTCTGAAACTTCGACAACTTCAAGAAAATCCATCCAGAACAGCAACTGCGTGTTCCCGCCAACAGGCGTGGGCTTGTACGTTGTAATTGGATGGATCAGGTAGTCGAAGACCTCAGAAAACCAATGAAGGCGAAAAGTGCCACGCTTTTTTTGTGTGCGTAAATCAAAACATTTTGGCACAACAAATGGAGTTGCCGATAGCCATAAAGTGGAGGCGAGTTTAATAAAACAAGATACTATGAATAATATCAGAATTGGAGCCGATGAATTGATACTTTGGCTTCGTAAAAATGAGCAGGCAGTGACTATTCCCAATGATGGTGCGCAAGGTTTAGGTAGAAAGATTTACGATTTGATTATATCTTTAGGAGGTAAAAAGATAGCGGACGACCAAGCTTGTTTTTGGGAAAGTGAGGAGAATAGTAAAAATATAGGGCAATTCGCACTTCCTAAAACGGCCGCTCAATATGAGATGGATGTGAAGAAATTGCCAGAATTGTTCAATGCTTTAAAACAGTTGTAAAATGAGAACAATTCTGTGTATAATTTTTAATCTGTTGTTTTTATGGGGTTACACTCAAGACTTTTGTGTAACTTATTCTTCAGGCAAAACACTATGTTTTGAAATAACATCCTCAAAAACAGTGAAAATTGCGGAAAGCAAAACTGTAATACGTTATATAGAAGGTTATGGACCAGATCTTTTTGGAGGTTATCGATATGTAAAAACACCTGTGTATGGCTATGTCTTTGAGGGTTCTTTGGTTATACCGGCAACAGTTACGGATAAAGGTGACACTTATACGGTAACAGAAGTGGACTACTTGAATGGCACTAATTTGACATCTGTAAAAATCCCCAAAACGGTTACGCATATTTCTGCACGTGCATTTGCTGGTTCGCATAAACTAACTACTGTGGTTTTACCAGAATCCATAGAAAGTATTGGAGCGGGTGCTTTTTCTAATTGTTCCATATTATCATCCATAGTGCTTCCGCACTCTGTTAAATTAATATGCTCTGAAACTTTTAAAAACTGTTCTAATTTGCAAAATATAACTTTACCAGACTCTCTTGAGGAAATTGGTAGTTTTGCCTTTGAAAACTGTTCTAATTTGCAAAAAATAACATTACCCTCTTCACTTAAAAAAATCAGTCATTATGCCTTTAAGGATTGTGTTTATTTAAGAGAAATTGAAATACCAGAGGGTGTAGAGGAACTTGAGAACCATGTTTTTGAAGGTTGTAAACGACTTAGGACAATCAAGTTGCCCAAATCAATAAAAATGATGGGGTATATTGATAATTATGGGCGTCGTGATGTGACTCTTTTTTTCCATTGCCAATCTCTTGAGAAAATCATCATTCCTGTTGGTACTACGGAATATTTTAAGGAATTGTTAATTTATCCAGAATATTTTGATATGTTAGTGGAGGAATAAGGATAAAGTCCAGTTGTGGGCAAGTCTTTTAATTAATTGCTTTCTTCATCCTATTCTTTGGGGCGGATGAAGCCGATGGGACGGCACGGGATTGATGGACTGCTGGAATAATCCGAAGCCTGGAGTTCCGCAAGAGCAGTTGTAATGGCATCAAGCTGTGTGCGAGTATCCTCATTGATGTCATTTTGAACCGCAAAAAATTCGCTTATGTCTTTTCTAATATCCTCTATTTGTTGTTTCAATTCGATATAGGTTGCCGCAAGAGGAATTTCCGCCAGATGGCGATAATTCACAAAAGCTTTCATAATTTGCCGGTTTGCTTGTATGGCGACTTCTGACCTCAACACACTGCTAAGCATAGCAACTCCAATTTCCGTAAAAGCGAAGGGTAGAAAACGCAGTTTTTGGATGGATTTTGCGGTCACAAATTGTGACCGCAAGTCTGTAATATCTTTATTATCAAATGATTGAAATTTGTTTAGTTGCGTCTTAATTATTCTCCATTCTTCTTTCGTAAGCTGGAACATAAACTCTTCCCCCTCAAATCGTTTAATGTTTCTTTTTACTGCTTGATTTAGTGCTTTTGTTTCTACTTGATAGATTCTCGCGAGATCATAATCAAGCATTACTCGCCGGCCACGAATGATGTAAATCAGATTTTGGATATATTCTATTTGTTCCATATCGTTATTTTTTGCAAAAATAATAATTATTTTATTGTGAATTGATTTAAAAATAAAAATAATTTGACATAAAAAATCACGCGATTAGATAGCAGAAAAATATGTTAGCTTGTGTCTATCTCGGGGATTTTGCTTACCTTTGCACTTTGGTTCATATATTTATGTTATGCAGAAAAAACTCTTCCTCCTCGACGCTATGGCTCTGATTTACAGAGCATACTACGCTATGGTTAAATCCCCTCGCATCACTTCCAAAGGGGTGAATACCTCCGCCACTTTGGGCTTCACCAACACCTTGTACGAGCTTTTGCGACAGGAACAGCCTACGCATATTGCGGTAGCTTTCGACACCGGAGCGCCTACGCTGCGTCATGCCGATTTCGCCGCTTATAAGGCCAATCGTGAAGCTACTCCCGATGACATCATCAACTCGATACCTTATATCAAAAAGGTGATAGACGCTTTCAACATCCCCATGGTGATGATGGATGGCTATGAGGCGGATGATGTGATTGGAACCTTGGCAAAAAGAGCTGAGATAGAGGGTTTTAAGGTGTATATGATGACCTCCGACAAGGACTATGGTCAGTTAGTGTCCGACAATATATATATGTACAAGCCCGCTAAGTTCGGTCAGCCGGCGCAGGTGGTGGATGTGGCAGGTATCTGTGAGAAGTATGGTATCAGCAAGCCCGAACAACTGATTGACATTCTGGGACTTTGGGGTGATGCGTCCGACAATATCCCTGGCGTGCCCGGGGTGGGCGAGGTGAAGGCCAAAAAGCTGATTGCCCAGTTCGGCTCCATCGAGAATATTTATGCCAATATTGATGAGGTGGGCAATCCCAAGTTGAAGCAGGCGCTTGTCGAGAACCAAGAGCAGGCATTGACCTCTAAAATGCTGGCTACCATTATTTTGGATGTTCCTGTGGAATGTGATTTTGAGGCGATGAAATATACCGGTCCCGATCCGCTGAAACTGAAAGCTGTGTTTGATGAACTGGAATTCCGAGCCCTCGCAAAGCGGGTTTTCACAGATTTGTCACTGCCGACAACGGTAAAGAAAGAAGCCCAGTCCGCTCAGCCCGACTTGTTCTCGGCACCGCAGGAAGATTCTCAGCCAGAATTGCTTACTTCTCATAAAACATTTCAGACAAATCCGTTTAAATGCTTGAAGATAAATAATGTGCAAGATCTAAAATCGGCATTTTCCGAAACTTCGACCCTCTTTTTTGACTGGATTATCGTCAATGAGAAGATTGCCGGCTTTGCAGCGGCTGAAAATAGTGAGACAGTGTATTATTACTTGCTGGAAGATGCCGCTGAGTTTAAGAAATTGCTTCAGTTTGTGTTTGAAAATAAGCGTATGCTGGTGTCGTATGCCTTAAAGCAGACCTTCAAGTATTTTCATGGCTTGAAATTGAAAGTCAAGGCCTCTTTCTTTGATTTGCAGATTGCCCATTATCTGATACAGCCCGAAAATCAGCATAAATTGGAGGTGTTGGCGGAAAGTTATTTGGATTACGAGCTGATGAGCGAAGCCAAAGAGTTGCATCTTGCTGTATGTGAGCATGTAGAAGTGTATGCTCAGCTTTACCCCATCTTCAAAAAAGAGTTGGAACAGAATAATCTGACTTCCTTATTTGATGAGGTGGAAATGCCTTTGACTGAGGTGCTGGCCGACATGGAATACACTGGGGTTAAGTTAGATACGGAAGTATTGCGAGAGAACTCCCAAACTTTGGCTCAGGATATCGCCGACCTTGAAGAACATATCTATGCTTTGGCAGGGGAGAAGTTCAATATCGGTTCGCCCAAACAGATGGGGGAAATCCTTTTCGAAAAACTGCGGATTATTGAGAATGCCAAGCTGACCAAAACCAAACAATACCAGACGGGTGAGGAGGTGCTGAACAAGTTGGTGAACAAGCATCCTATTGTGTCACTAATACTGGAATGGCGCACCCTGTCAAAACTGAAATCCACCTATATTGATGCTTTGCCGCAACTAATCAATCCTAAGACGGGACGTATCCATACTACATTCAATCAAACGGTTACATCCACCGGCCGTTTAAGTTCAGTGAACCCCAATTTGCAAAATATTCCCATCCGCACGGAGCGAGGTCGTGATATTCGCAAGGCTTTTGTGGCGCCGAGTGACGACTATGTCATCATGGCGGCGGACTACTCGCAGATAGAGTTGCGTATTGTGGCCCATGTCTGTGGCGATGAGCGCATGATTGAGACTTTCCGTCAACACAAGGACATTCACGCCTCGATGGCGGCACATGTGTATCATGTACCCGAAGAGGAGGTGACGAGCACCATGCGCCGCAATGCCAAAACAGTGAATTTTGGTATTTTGTATGGCATTTCCGCTTTTGGTCTGGCTGAGCGCTTGCATATTCCGCAGAAGGAAGCCCGGGAACTGATCACAGATTACTTTGCCGGCTTCCCGAAAATCAGTCAGTATTTGTCCGAAACCATGGAGTTTGCCCGTCAGAACGGTTATGTGGAAACTTTATTAGGCAGACGGCGTTACATCAAGGATATCACCTCACCGAATGCTATTTTACGCAAGGCAGCGGAGCGTAATGCCATCAATGCACCCATACAGGGTACTGCTGCCGATTTGATCAAGATTGCCATGGTGCGCATTGCCCGGGAAATCAAGAAGCAAAAGTTAGATTGCCGCATGATACTGCAGGTGCATGACGAATTGGTGTTCGAGGTAAGGAAAACGGAAGTTGAGAAGATAAAAAGAACGGTACGTGAGTTGATGAGCACTGCGCTGCAACTGTCCGTACCGTTAGATGTAGATATCAATGAAGGCAAGAGCTGGTATGAAGCTCACTAACTACTTACATTGAATACCAGTTTGTGATTCTTCGTCGAAATTGCTCATAGCCGAGCAATCTTTGTAGGGTTTGTCCAATTCTTTCTCAAATTCAGTGGCTTTTTCTACTACGGCACCGTTTTTGAGGAAAGTGCATTTGCACATTTTGGTGCATGAAGACATGCCTACAATTATGCATAAAGCAAAAAACAACGCGACAAATTTCTTCATTTTTTATGCTTTTATTTTTCGTAAACGCAGGCGACCTGTCCGCCAATGGCGTTTAATGATTCATTCTGACTATCCTCGTATGCTTTACAAGCTTTTTTGCTGTTGGGCTGTTCGTAGGTGATGCTTCCCTCATATTCGGGAACTCCCGTAGTGGTGCAGGTGCATTTTTTGTTGCAAGAGCATGAACACACGGCTATAATACCGACTAAGCCTATTATTTTCAGGATATTCTTCATTGCTATTATCTTACTGATTTGCTACGTATCTGTGGCAGATGATAGAATCGTGGAAAGTACCGGTGTAAAGTTGTACTTCTCTTGTGCCTTCCAGTGACTTGCATGTTTTTGCTGTTGTGGGTCCAACATTGATGTTGTTGATGGTATTTCCAGTCTCAATTCTATAGGCGTCGCAATAGCAGTTTTTTTTGCAGGAAATAAAACAACCGCCCAGCAAGAGCACAAAACCAATAGCTAATAAAACTTTTTTCATAGTTTACAGTTTTTGAACGACAAAGATAAGAAAAAAAACGGAAAAAAATGAAAAGCGTCTAAAAATTAGTACTTGATTTTAATTAATTGATATCCAGCTTGATATGGTGATATTTTCTTTTCTTTTATCAAATCCGTGAGTTCTGAAATCTTATTTTTTATCGTATTGTCGGAATAAAAATAGTTTTTGATGCTAAAATCCACCCAGTCATAAAATGTTTTGATAAGCTGCTCGTCGCGCTGTTTATAGAACCACCCATTCCCTTTGGTGAGCTCGGCGAAATCGCAAATCATGCGCCACACATTTTCGATGCCATTTTTATTGAGTGCTGAACAAGTATCCACTCGTGGCTCCCAGTTGTTTTCATTGGGAGGGAAGAGTTTGAGGGCAGAACTGTACTGGGCTTTGGCGGCTGTAGCTTTGCCGATATTGTCGCCATCAGCCTTGTTGATAACTAAGGCATCGGCCATCTCCATGATACCACGTTTGATGCCTTGCAGCTCATCCCCAGCTCCAGCCAACATCAGCAAAAGGAAGAAATCGACCATGGACTTGACAATGGTTTCCGACTGTCCCACACCGACGGTCTCGATGAGGATCACATCGAAGCCACCAGCTTCGCAGAGAATAGTGGTTTCGCGGGTTTTGCGGGCCACACCACCCAAGGTCAAACCTGATGGGGTGGGACGGATGAAGGCGTTGGGGTCTATGGATAAGCTTTCCATACGTGTTTTGTCACCCAAGATGCTGCCTTTGGAACGTTCGCTGCTGGGGTCGATGGCTAATACCGCAACCTTATGTCCTAAACCAGTCAGATAGGTTCCAAAAGATTCAATAAAAGTACTTTTGCCCACACCTGGCACACCCGTGATGCCTACTCTAATAGAGTTGCCGGAGTGGGGGAGACATTGCTCTATCACAGCCTGTGCCTTGTCGAAATGCTCGGGATTGGTGCTCTCTACCAGCGTGATGGCTTGACTGAGAATCACACGGTCGTGAGCCAAGATGCCTTTGACATAGTCCTCCACTTCCATAGCCCTGCGTGTCGCTTTCTTGCGCTTGAAATAGGGGTTGACTTGTGCGGGTTGCTCAATGCCCTCCTGAACCGATAGTGCTGATTGAAAATCTTCCATAAGATTTGTTGCAAATAAAATGCAAAGATACGAAAAAAATGTGCCAATTGGTTAATGTGCTAATGTGCTAATTAAAAAATCGTCATACGCTACTGGTCGGGGCGGTAGCTCCGGGTGGCCCACGGCAATTCGCAGTTTGACAGTATGTTCGGGCAGGGTGACGGGTATATGTACACGTCCATCCTCACCGTCAATGGCGTTGACAAATTGTCCGACACGACCCCATGTCAGCGAGGTGATATTGCCGTCATCGGTCCATGCATCCACAGCTACAATAATTCTTCCCATCAGGTCGTGGGTATATCCTTTGATCCAAAATGAGATGTTGATATCTCTTGCCCATGAGCTGTCAATGGGGTCATCATATAAGAACAAGGTTTCATTGCAGTATCCACTTAATACCCCATGCTCATTGTCATCCCATGTTTGATTGTAATATGCTATTTCATTGGATTTTATGGCATTTGCTTGCTCCTGTTGGTAGTCGTGACAGAGTTGTCGTAAGGCATCAATGCTGATGCAATGCAGTGAGAATTTGTCGGTGGTCATAAGCGAATCCGCATAACTCAGTATTCTCTTCTCATTCGGATTCAACTGGCTTTGGTCAGGTATTGATACAATCAACAGCGGCTGATCATTGGGAAAATCTTGAAGAATGTTGTATTCTTTCCAGGGCTCCCACGAGAGCTCGATGCAGTTGTATGCCCTTGTGATAGAGCTTCTTGAACTATAGTTGCAAATCATTGGTAATCCTGTCTTGAAGGAAACGTAAGTGTTGATTTGTAACATGTCTTCCAAAGCATGCAGATGATAATGCTCAGAACCCACATTGAAAATAGGTAAGGAAAGTATGGCTTGATACTCGGAAGGATTGATCTGTTTAAGCCATTGGTTATCAGTTGTTTTATTGTCATAGTCGGTCCATTCTGGGTAGGGCTGTGGCCAAATAGACAGGGCTGAATGGGAATATATCTCGTAGCTGTAAGCCAAACACACCAATAAGAGCATCCCTATTTTAAGCCCTTGTCTCTTGAAGTTTGAAGTCCATTGCCATACCCAATAAATTGCTAATATATTGAGGGTTACAAAGGGAAGCCATAATAGTCTCCCCATGGCTCGCAGTTGTGCTAATGACGCCAGATGAGTGATAATGTTCGGGTGATGTTGTATGATGGCGGGAAGCACTGAGGCCACGAGAAACAGCAAAATTGAGGCCCATAAAAACACGTTAAGCAGCTGGTTGTTGGTGGGATGGAAAAGGTGGGTAAAATGCAGGTGGAACATATCCCAGAGAATACGTAGAACCCATACTATCAATGTGATGAGTGCCACAATGCCAATGTAGCAGCAGGTTTCCCATTCGGGTGCGGCAATGCCCATGATTTCTTTCAATTCAGTATTGAAAAAGTATCGATAAAAGGGTAAAAGTAATCCAATGAGACGGCCACGATAACAGTACATTCCATCAGGAACAGCAGTTCTGTCCAAGGGGGTGTTGCCAATGGATGACAGTATGAAAAAAATCAGGACTGGCAGAATAAACAAAATGCAGAAATGCAGTACGAGTTGGGGAATCGTCCACTGGTTTTTTTTATGCGTGAACAGCAGATAGAGCATATAAACGATGCATATATCCGCCAGAAAAGCCAGATAATAGGGATGAGCCAAGGCACTGATCAGCGTTAAAAGGCCATAGAAAACAGACCATTTCCAATGGTGCGTATGGTGTAGTCGTGCAATAAAATATAGAGCCATGGGGATAATGCACAAATAACTCAGTGTGAGGTGTCCGCCCATACGTTGCAGCTGTGGCATCAAAAAAGTAATGAAAATGGCTCCAAATACAGAAGGAACTGGAGGTAGTTTCAGTTCTGTGAATAACAGGTATAAAAATAAGGTACACAGAAAGATAGAGATGATGATGTAAAAGTTGATGAGGGACAGACAGGCCTTCCAGGCATCTTTTATTCCCATTTTCTGGAGCAGTTGGAGTGGAGCGGATACCAGTATTTGTAATCCGGTATAGGTATATTGTTCGCCATAAGGATAGGCCATGGCGGTACAATGAGTGAAGCTACTGTCGTATTTTGTGTGGTAGGTTGTGGTATAAACGTCCTTGATGAGGTCTTCGGAATACAGAGAAAAGAAAAAGTGATGGGCATTGCTGAGTAAGCCGGCTCCGAAAAACAGACGGAATACAATCAGTGTGGCTACCAAGGTCAATCCCGCACCGATATATCTTGCTGTTTTGGTATTTTGGGTGAAAAGATTAGGCTTGCTTGTCATCAGACTGAGCTTGTTCAATGCTTTGGATGATGTATAATGGACGTTGTTTCACCTCGTCGAAAATGAAGCCGATGTAGTAACCGATGGCACCGGTGACGAAAAGCTGGATGCCGGCGAAAGCGCTAAGGAAAATGACAAGGGTGGTATAGCCGGATACAGGAGTGTCGATGATCCACATCACGATGGAATAGATAATCAGGATGATACTCAGGAAAACGAATATTAAGCCCGAATAGATGCCTATTTTCAGTGGGGTTTTGGAGAAGGAGGCGATGGCCGAAAAGGAGAATTTCAGCAGTTTCCACAGGGAGTATTTGCTTTTGCCGGCAGCGCGTGAGGGTGCCTCGTAATTGATGGAATCCCTTTCGAAGCCGATATTCTGGATGATGCCGCGCAGGAAACGGGTGCGCTCGCGGTAGTCGTTTTTAAGCACATCAATGACCTTTCTTGAAACCAAGAAGAAATCAGAGGCATTGGGTTGCAGTTGGGCCTCCGACATTTTGTTGATGATGCGATAGAATAGCTTGGAACTGAGATGTTTACTCATCCCTCCGTCGGCACGGTCGGTGCGCATCATCGTGATTACATCCTTGCCTTCCTGATATTTTGCCAGCATTTGCGGTAACAGAGTGGGAGGGTGCTGCAAATCACTGTCCATGCACACTGCTGCCTCTCCCCGACAGTGGTCGAGCCCGGCGAGCATGGCCGCCTCGTGGCCAAAGTTGCGGGAGAAATGTATGACTCGTATCCGCTGGTCTTTCTCCATCAGTTGTTGCAGTATCTGACGGCTGTTGTCACTGCTGCCATCGTTGACGAAAAGCAGCTCGAAGTCGGCGGTGTCAGCCACGGTGTCAATCACAGCGGACACTTCCTGATGAAAAAGCGGCAATACCGCTTCTTCATTATAAACCGACACGATGATGGAGTATAGGGGTTTTTGCATAATTTCAGTAATATGAAATTGCAAAGTTACATAATTTTCCCGAAATATATGTGATTTGGAAGAAAAATGTTAGGTCTGCGGGCTTACTTTTCAGAAATTCGTTTCCACCAGCTTGATTTCAATCCGCGAGCCGTCAATGTTGGTGTTGTCCATCTTGACAAAGCCGTAGGTGTCGTTGTAATAGGCGGTGAGGTGGGTTTTCCCGATGCGGCTTTTGGCTATGGCCTCAACCTTTACGCACGAAAGCGTACCCATTGGCGTGACCACCTCGCATGCGGTATCGGTAATTCTGTACTTATACTTGTTGACAATTTTACCTTCCCATGTTTTCCAACGCTCATCGCCCCAATGGCTGCCGATGGTGAGTTTCCATTTCCAAGTCTTTCCTTTTTTGATGGGGTATTGGATGTAAGGGAACGGATTGAGTTCGAGAATCCCGAAAAGACAATCTCTATTGGGATGCATCCACAAATTCCGCTCGTTCTCCACTATGCCAGAATATGACGAAGACCGTTCTCTTTGGTCATCAAAAAAGAAACGAAACTCTTCAATAGTTTGATCATAATCATTGCCAAAACCGCCACCAGTGCATGCGACTTTCAATAAATAACGGTTGACGCAGGAATCTGTGGCATCAAAGATATCCGAGAAGGAGAAGTCCGACGCCGTATATGTGCAGGTGGTGGTGTCGCCAGTTTCCGTGAGACATATTCCTTGTTTCGGAACAAGCTTATATCTCATGAAGCGCTCGTTTCCTTGTGGGTCGAAATAATGGAACTCAAAGTTGAATTCCCTGTCGGCTTGGTAAATCTTGTTGTCCTCGGTATAGCGGCAAGGATTTGCGGTGTCAGTTCTCACCTCAAACCAGACGCCATCTTTGCCACTACGTGAATATTCGGTGTTTTGTGAAAAGGCCGGAAGACAGGCGCAGACAGTTAAGATGGCGATGGTGATGAGATTTTTCATGTTGTTTTGGTTTTGTCTGAAGTAGTTGATGGTCAATGGTAAATTGGGTAAATTGCAAAGTTACCTTCCTTTCAGCGTACTTGTGCAGAGCTTGATGTTCTCGCGCTTATCGAAATTAACGTAGTACGCTTTTATGTTCAGGCTGTCCTGCTCGTTTCGTTGCACGACTTCCTCGGCGAGGCGCTTGTTTTTGGGTTTGTTGAAGACACCCTCGTAAGTGGCCCAATAGATCAAGACCACAAAGTCCGCATCGGCAATATCAGCATAAAAAGCTGTGCTGTCGAAATTGATGACACACTGGCTGTTGATGTACCATGAAAGAGGCTTGTTGGGGTCTGTATGGTATTGAGTACTGTCCGATAGGCTATGAAACAAGGTAAAACTGTAGGCAGTACACCCGGTACTTGTCTCAACGGGAATCACCATATCCCCATGCTTGAATATCAGAGGGTCGAATTTATTACTGGCGGAATCCACCGTGCGCAAGCGGTCAGTTACCCAATAGCGAATGGTTCCTGTATCGGTGGTGAACAGCATCGGGAACTCATCAAAATGAAACTTGCGGGCTTTTTTCAGTACCTGTTTTTCTGTTTTCGGAGAGGGCGTTTTGACACCCAAAATCCCCCGTGCCAAAAAACAAGATGACAGCAGCGCAGATAATACTACAAATACAAGAATTATGGTTAAGGTTGTTTTTCTCATACTTGTTGATGTTTTGTGATAATTAGTACGTCATAAAGAATCCGTTTATCGGTTTCTGCTCTTCCAATGGGCACAGGCCGATATTGGTTCGGTGCTTGTTGACCGCAGCTGTGTCAGGGTTTGCGGCGTGACCATTGTCATCCCATACGCCATAAAAACTCTTTTCTCCCCGTGCTTTGATAATGCATTGGTCGTATGTGCGGGCGTATGTCAATGGGATATAATGACCCTCTATCAACTTCTGTTTCCAAATAGGCTCAATATAGGTGAGCCAGAATTGAGGATAAGCCGTGAATATGTGGCGGCTCAGCAAAAAGTACGACCACTCATCAAGAGCAAACGGATCTAAGATATTCGGATTCTCCTGGATAATTTTTACCATATTGACCATGGTTAGCGAGTCTGTAAACATTATCAAGGCTGAACTCGGATGGATATTATCATAGTTTCTGGCCAATTGGTCTGCGGAAACCATTGCGGAAATCTGTTCTATTATCCTCAACTCCTGATAAGTGAATACCTTGCTGTAATTCTCTTTGTATTCCTTGATTTTATTGAAAAATAATATGGAATCCTGCTCCATAAACTGTTTCCTGTATCTTTTTTCAAAGACTCTTGGCAATAGTTCTTTGGCGTAAAAAGCCTTATCAAAATACTCTATGGCCTCAGCCGTGTGCTTTCTTTTCAATAATATTTCAGCATACGTTACGTACGCCCTCTTTTTATATATGGAGACGTCGGATTTGAATATATTATTGTAAGCTGTTTTTATGGCTTCGTCAGAATAGTTGGCAAAATAATTCTCAGATGCCATTTTGTCAACGACATCATGAAGTTCAAAATATTTTTTTATGCGGTTAGAGAGGACTGGCTCTTGTGCCCACACCGCAGTCATCGCCGCGATTAAAATGATAATGGTTAAGCTTGATTTTCTCATATTTGTTGGTATTTTGTGATACTGTCGCATAAAAAAACTGGTGATTTCCGGGCCGGTTTTCAACAAAGAGAGAGGAGGTAGTTGTATAACTCGTGATAATATAGTACAGCATTTTTTCTATCAGCTGTTCTCTTGTCATTCTAAAATTTTGGCAAAGATACAAAATAATCGCATTCAATTGTTGCAATATAGATTCATCAAGCAAAGTATTAAAGAATCAATCGTATGCGGGCATGATCATGAATTCGTCCTTTTTCAACTCTTGCAAAGGAGGCAAACCGAGCCAGCGCCTGCGCTTGTTGACCAACTCCGTATCCGGGTTCGCATTCTTTCCGTTATTGTCCCATTGGCCATAGTAACTCTGGCAACCGTATGCGCGGATTATACATTTGTCATACAAATCGGCATAGACAAATGGCATGCAAATTCCTTCTTCCACCTTTTTTCTCGTATAGGGTTCAAAATAAGTGAGCCAAAACAGAGGGTATGCTGAAAAAAGATGTCTAGATAATATGATGGAAACCTCTTTGTCCACACTAAAAATATTTTCATATTCAGGATATTCTTTCATTAAATTCACCAGTCTTTTCATAATCAGCGAATCCGAAAACCTCAGTATATCAGTATATTCAGGGTGTTTTAACTCATATTTTCTCGCAAATTGGTCTGCACCTAACAATTGCCGGAGTTCGTAAATTAATTGTGATTCCCGAACTGAATGTACACACATTGACAGGTATTCCTTTAGTTTCCGATTATATAAGGCAGTGTCTTTTGCGAAATATTCTTTTCTGTAGGTATAGCCAAATTCATCAGGTTCCGCGAAGCCGTTATTAATAGCCAGGTCATAATAGGTGATGGCTTTTGTGAGGTTCCCGCTTTGAGCCAGAACATCGGCATAACCCCGATAGAAAGGGCCACAGACAGAGAGCGGTGGATCCATTGCGAACAAATCCTCATACGCCTTGATGGCCACGGGTAAATTCTCGGGTTTATGATATACACGGATAGAATTGATGACTTCTTTTTGTTTATTGATTTTCTGAACCTTTTTTGAAAGTACAATATCCTTTTGTTGAGGCTGGCATACGGCGCCAAAAACAATATAAAGGAAGATGATAAATAAGGAGATTTTTTTCATGGTTAACACTTTTATTTCATATTATTGATTTTTTTTATTGTTTCGTGCTGAAAGCACGCTATTCTATTAACCCCTAACAAGGCCGTAGGCCGCAGTTTGGGGTGGTGATACTCGTGGTGGAATGCAGCGTGCCGAAGGTACGCAACTGTTCACATAATAGCCGCTGATTCTCAAACTGTCCTGCTCCATGGTTTTTACTAATGCCTCTGCGGCGCGCTTGTTGTTGGGTTTGTTGAAAACGCCTTCGAATGTCATATATTGGATTACAACTTCTTGAAAAATTTCTCCGGACCATTTTTCACTTCCTCTATCGTTATACTTTTCGATGCTACTATCTTCTGTTTCTTGATTTTCAGTACAGAGACTCCTGAGATGCCAAAAGACATCCTGTCTAATTTGTTTGTTGTGTCGCAAAGAACATGTTTGTCTATCGTAAGAATCTTGTCTGAAAGTTTTTTCACCGTGGCTTGCGAAATGAGGACGGCTTTGTATTTTCCACGGATGGTTTCTGGGTGGGATAATAGAAAATCATGTACAGTACAAGTGCATTTAAAACATCCTGAAGGAAGAATAAACAAATACTCTCCATCCGTAAGTTTGAAGTCGGGGAAGGTCTCTTTCATATAAGACGTAAAAAAAGCACTTCTTTTTTCTACAACAGAATCCTGCTCATTATGTTTGTCTGGTGAAAGAACTGGTATTATCCATAAAACAATCACCATTAAAAATGCATGTGTTTTTATCATAGTGCTATGTTATAAATAATGAAACATGATTTTTGATTATCGCAATGAGTGGGATCTTTTACCGCAAGGCCTTCGGGAATAATCAGTAGCTCATGTTTGCTCAGGTGAGTCGGCATGTCTATCTCGGCCTTCTGGTGGAATTCGGAATCCAGAATGATAAGAGACCAGGGCTTCTCGGTGGCGAAATTATGGGTACCATCCCCATTTTCGTAGGGCATCGCTTTGGAAACTGCCACATAATACAAATCCCTGTATGCATCATAGCGCAAATACATGTATGAAGTGCTTTCACAACCCTTTTCTTCCAGATAATTGTAATTGTTCAGCTCGTTTAGGTCAAGGATTTCATTCTCATGATGTTGGTATTTGCTCTTTAAGGGATACCTGCTTTGCGTGTTGTTACGATGAATCACATACAATGAATCCAAAAAGAAATAGGCGGTGACAATATCCAAATCCTTGTTCATGGCCGTCCAGAACCAATAGTGCTTGTAGATGGAGTCTTTGGAAAAATGAGAGGTGGGGTAATGTCCTATCCCTCGATGGAATGCCAAACTTTCATTGTTAAAAGTGAACTCGGTAATCATTGGTTTGGAGAATTTTCTCAACCGATGCTCTGGATTCACTTTGTAATCGTTCAAACTTGTCAGTATTCTTCTCGCATACAGAAGGCCGGAATCTTGAGTGACAGGGACATAGTAGGCAAACGGTCTGGTCGTCAGCATGAAAGGTTCTTCATTTTCCGTTCCGATATTCATTTCTATAATTTTCGTGACATTGGACAAACTGTCTAAAGCATACATTTGATCGTCATTCACATATTTCACTATGATTTTGTTTCGGTCAACCACAAAATAATTTGAAAAAGTATTGTCCAAAACAAAGGAGGTGGTTGGATACAAGGAGTTTACGCAATAGTGTAAGATAGCGTGACCTGCATAATCTTTGGAAAAATAGCTGTTTACTTGTGTTTTCTCGACTGCCGAATAGAAGGAGAACTCATAGCCGATGTTGTGAGGAATGTAAAGTGTGTCAATAGGTACCGCTTTAGGATAATCGCTTTTTGAAAGCGCTCGGTTGACATCATTTTGCAGATGACTATACGCTAACCATTCCTCAGATTGAGCGGAGAGCCTAATTGTGCTGACAATTAGCAAGAAGAATAGGATGATTTGTTTCATGGTTGTTGTTGTTTTCTCGTTGCTGTACGGTGTTATAGGAGAAAAATGGGCGGTATGTATCCTTTCACCTTCTTTCACATATTTAGATATAGCATCTGCAAGTTTATGGTGATAATTTTCCTCTACTACAGCCGAAATTATATAATTTTTATCGCGTCGATTGATATACTTTGTTCCTCCTCCGGTTTTTTCGTTGATTACAGCAATAACAATATCAAGCATCAAGCTACGCATTTGCTTGGCCTTCTCACTTTCTGTTAAAAGCATTCCGACATTAAGAAAAGAGCGGAAGTCAAAAAGGCCGATTTGAGGAGTCTTGTTAAGGACATTTATGTCCCTAACATATCGCAACTTGAACTCTTTCAATCTGTTACCTTTACAAATAAAGTATCCATTATACTTCAGTTCCTCTTTGTACTTGACAATATAACGGGATATTGTGCGAACATCTACTTCATAGAAGTCTGCTACCATCTGTTTTGTCAATACAATTTGTCCTTCAAACTCCAAAGGTTTAATTTCCAAAGCTTCTCGTATACGTGACAGAGCCAACGGATTATTCAGGATATTCTGCCTGCTTATTTCTGATGTCGTTAAATCCTTCTCCATATTAATTTTTATTTCTTCTTGTTTTCAGCTTCCATTTTCATGGACAAATCGAAGTTTCGCTTCATGTAACTGGCAACATCAACAGGACTCATCGGCGATTTCTGCGATGCGATGATTTTCTGTATCTTGCGTTCTGTCACCTCTTTGTGGAACTTGTTGAGGAATGTCATAATTCATTGTTATATTGGTTCCCGTGTGCAAAGATACAGAAATTATTGTGAAATAGCAATAACGATAAATACACACACATTTATTCCAAACGCTCTCTTATTCTCTGCCAAACCTCCAAAGGCAGCAACTGGATGGCGGATCGTCTTTGGTTTACCTCGCGAGGTTTGTACAGCGGGACATCAAACTTGAAGGACTTCTGCCCATAGTAGGATTTGCCGAAGAGGCGGAAATAGACATCGTCGTATAGCTCGGCATAGTCGAAAAGATGGTAGTTGCCCAGTTTAACCTGCTCGAACAACCACTCGAAAAAGGCTTTATAGTTCTTGCGAGACAGTGTTCTGGCTTTGTCAGAAATGAGCTTCGGAATATGCCCGTTCCACGCATCGAATGTATATCGGGGGTAAAAGCCATTGTCCAATACCTTCACGAGGGTGTCAAACGAGGTGATGGACTTGAGCATGGCGTCTTCGTCTTTGGTGATAAGCCGTTCATAATCGGCACGCAATTCGTCATAATTAGCTTTCACGGAATCCATCAAAAGTGGTGGAAGAACCCATTTCTCATCCAAACATTTCCCGAAAAGCACCATTTTTTTCGCTTGCTGAACTGCTAAGTTTGTGTCAAGCTCCCAAAGAAACAATGCCAGTGCTTCCAAGTCCTTCGGGAAGTAGTATATGAGTTGGTTATAATACCATTCTCCCGTATCGTCATTATTATGCCAACGGGCATCAATGGAAATATACATCTTGGTATAATTGGGATAATAACTGTTCATGTAGTCAACATAATCAGGGTAGATTTGGAGGGTGTCAACACCCCATCTTTTTGTATAATCAGCAATAGGCCCAAGTTCCATTACATAGCGGCGGTGGTCAAGATTTTTCATATCCATGATGGGATAATAACCTAAAACAGTGTCTTTTTGGTTCATTTGTGTGCCATAGATTTGCGGGCGTCCCTGAGACATCAGGTACCGGTCTTCCAGATAAGCGAGATAACGCTTCTCCGCATCATTTTCAATGACAGCCTGACGATACATTCTCAGGAACTCAGGCAGATACTCTTGTGAATGTTGGGCTATCAGCCAGGCGTATCTCGTTCCGAGGCGGCCTACAAGCTTCCAAGAGGGGAAGCCATACTGTGCAACCAATGCCTGCAACTTGGCCGTGTTGGTAGAATCAATGATCCGCATTTGTTTGCTGATATCGTCGGATCCTCCTTGTTCATGCAATTTTTGACGGATATCCTGATCAGTTTTTACCATGATATCTAACGAATCCATGAAGGGCTTACATCTTCGGTTCTCGGCAAGTTGAATGAGGGAGTCCAATGTTGGCCAATAGCTTCTCTCCCGGAGACCAATATCCTCAAAAAACTCTTGGTTAAAGTCGTCCCTTTTAATACCGTTTGATTGTACAATACGGTATAACAGCGTTTCCGCCTTCACGGAATCCATGGTCTTCTCCGCAGAGATATAATACATCCATAAATCGAAGTAATAGCTTATCGGTTCGATGGAATCATGTGTTGCGAACAAGGTGTATGCCTTCGTAAAGTCAGAGCTTTGGTAGGCTTTGTCTGCTTCGTATAGTAGTGAAGTGTTTTGGGCTTGCACAATGAAGTTGGCGCATCCTATCAGCACAATGAGGGTGATTATGATTTGTTTCATGGTTAATGGTTTTTAGATTCAACAAGGAAAGTATGAAAATCAATCGTATGCGGGTACGATTATTTCTTCCTCCTTGCAATCACTCTGAAGCCGATGAGTGGGGAAGGGGCATCGTAACGCTTCTCGCTGTTGATGCGGATGTCGTAGCCGGGGTCGAGGAAGCTGCCACCAAAGGCGACACCGCACTCATACACCATCTCCGCCACATTGCCGCACATATTATACAAACCGTAAAGGTTGGGATGATGCGAATAAACATGTGTGGGATGCTTGTATCGATACAAAGGAAATTTCTTTTCCATCAACGAATCTTTGACCACTATCTCCTTAAATTCTATAACCACTAAATGCCCGTCCTGCATGGTGATATGTGAGTCGTCCACATGCAAGTAAGTGTATAAGGGTACACCATTATTATTGGTAGTAAGAGGTCCTCCCATTGAGTATTGAGCTGGCCATTTTCCACCTCGGGCGGCACATTTCCACTCTTCCTCTGTGGGCAGGGTATATTCCCACTCACCGCCTCCCACTTTCTCCGTCAGCCAGCGGCAGAACAGTATCGCTCCCTCATGGCTGACACATGTCACGGGATACTGCTCATACGCGGGATGAGTGAAGTAAAAGGGCGCGATATCCGGCATCGCTCTGGAGGTGTCTATCTGTGCCTTCTCATATTCGGCCATACGTCCCTGTGCCTTCAAGTCCTCAAGAAAGCGGTTGTACGATGCAATGGTTACCTCTGTTTGTAACATGCGGAATGGCTCTGCACCTCTTGTTATCGTTTCTGTCGTGTCTTTTCTATGGACTTCAATCGTGTAATGCGTATCAGGAATTTCCTCGAATGTTCCCACAAGCCGTTTCTCTAACTTCACGGTTTTCCTGTCGGGCTTCTGCGCCCATATTGCAGTCACCGCTGCGATTAAAAGAATGGTTAAGACTGATTTTTTCATATTTATTGAATTTTGTATTGTTACGTGCAGAATGCACGCTATTCTATTAACCCCTAACAAGGCCGTAGGCCGCAGTTTGGGGTGGTGATACTCGTGGTGGAATGCAGCGTGCCGAAGGTACGCAACTGTGAGTGTCGTTGTAGCGTGCCTTCCGCACGCATACAATATGTCCGCCGTGAAAAAGAACACAGTGTAAACAGAAAGAGGACGATTACTAACAAAAACTTTTCCATGCTTATTTTCTTACGGATTCGTCAAAATACAATCTATGAAAATCACCGGCAGCGTGCTCTTCGTCTATCTCTTTTTTCAATTTTACCGCTTCTGCATTGTTTTCGTCTTTATCCCCGTATATACAGGTGCTAATGCTGTGCCATCGCATAATGTTGTGGGTGTATTCCCATGATACTTTTTTCACCAAATCTTCAAAAGTCTCTGATAGTCCGAGTGCTTTTCTATGTTTGTTAACCATCTTTATATTTGTGGGATAAGTGATAAATACAGTACCTCCAATTTTGTAAAAATAGAAGTTCCCTTGTCCATACCCATTGGGATCTTTCAGTTCGTCAGTCTCCTTGTTGTTTTCAATCACCAAGAGGTATTCATCCTCTAACCTCATATACATATCGGCACCTATATTGCCCTTTAGAACATGTTCCTTGAACAAATCTTGTAAGTCGTGCAATTCTGCACGTACGTAGTGTATTGCTGGAGCATGGAGATTGTATAGATGATATATTCCGGTCGTTTGTATGTTTATTTTGTACCTGTCGGAAAGTCCCTTGATATCACGTATTATAGCATGATTCATAGAATCTTCAAATGCATTCAGTCCGCGACCGTGCCGGTATGATTGATCTTTTTCCAGGATTTCATCTAAGCTGTGTTGCAAAGCCGTGTCGCAAAGTGAGTGATAATTCGTTTCAATGAATTGTAATAGTTTGTATACCTGTGAGTCCACCTCACATTCGCTTGCGTATCTTTCAGAAAGTTCTGAATCCCCACATTGGATAAGATATTTCGCATATGTTTCTATTTTATCCACATCGTGGGTGAGTTTCAAATTCAACAAGTAAGCTGAAAGCAAGTCTTTGGCAAATGGGATTTTCAATGCGAAAGCCTTGTCATAACACGCATTGGCCGTTGCATAGTTGCTGTCGCAGATAGCCAGTTCGGCCTGGTTAGTCCAGTAATAGTATTGACGGAGGTTTTTTTTCTGCCCAAAACTAAACAATGATATTAAAACCAGAGACATTGTTAATAAACAACACTTAACAATCTTTCTTTTCATAATAAGATTGGGGGATTTATTAAACATTCAATATAATAATAGACGCAAAAATCGGAAATTTGTTGCTCATAAAAGACACTTTTTTCCACACCTCAAAACGAAGTCCCGTCCATTTTTCGTCCAGAGTTCGTCCCAATTTGCTTGAATTCAGCAGTTTAAACAGCTGCAAAAACGTCTTCTCTCACGATGAAAAAATGTGGCGAAATTCGCTATACAGGGGTGAATTTCTTTACCAATAACTCTGCTTTGTAACTTATTTTAATTATATTAGAAAAATAATATATAAATATAATAAAATATGTATATTTGCATTTTGTTTTCATATTATATTGAATTCAATGAATAACCATCACATAGACTTGTCGAAAGAGATTATATGTCAATTCCCCAATGGGGGTAAGGTGGTGGTTTATAATTCCATAGACCGTACTGCAAATGATTTTCTGCGGATTGTTACATGTGCGGTATTCTTTGCAAAACAGGGGAAGCAAGTTGTTCTTACACCGAAGTTCAATTCTCCCTTGAAAAGTGAACAGTACCGTGAGATATACCATTCATTGGCAGGGACAAAATATTATGGCAAGTGCCCGGACTTGTGTGTTGATGGTGTGTTTTATGAGCATGAGGGGTATGCTGGATGTAATCCCAAACGTTCATTTCGAAATATGTGTTATCATGGACTGAAACAATCCAATAGAATTATAATTGATGATTGTGGATTGACTTATGGTTATATGTATCGTAGCATTTTGGGACGTATAGAAAGAAAGGAAAATATAGCAGAAGTATGGGTGCATTCTCCTTCGGGATTGTTTATGCTCTTTAAAGCAGAATAGCAGAACATATAAGTCCTGCCACCTGAATCGACGAATCCGCAGAATCGTCATTGCAAAAGTAAATAAAAAAATAATACAAAGCATCACAATGGCAAATTTTTTAAAAATAATTCAAGACTTATCTCCGTTCCCCTTGCCCCTGGCCGGCCTGTGCGGACTCCAACTCCATTTTGCCAAACTTGAACGAGAGGCCGAAACGAATTGTCCGTGCCTGCCAGTTCACACGCTTCGAACTGCTGTCCAGATAATAGGGATTGCTACTCACACTTGTGCTGCGGTTCCAGTCGAAAAGGTCGTCCACGTTCACCCATACCGCGATGCGGTGCTTCCAGAACTCCGCTTTCAGGCCAAGGTCAATGCTGTAACGCGGTTTCACGGTGGTGAACAGCGACACACTTTGGGACTGGTAGTTGGCCGCCGCATTGATTTCCAGTACTTTCCATAACTTTGCCCAGAAGTTCAGCCGGAAACTGTAGCCCAAATTGTCCACGATGTAAGGCTGTTCCTCGTTGCGGAACTGGAAAGCCGACTTCATGTAATAAACATTGCCGTAAAAGCGGATGCTCATGAAGGTTTTGAGTTGGTAGGTAACATTGACCTCCGCACCCGTATTCAGGGTACGTCCCGCATTGATGGGTTCCGCAAATGGAACAATCCGCCCGAAAAACGGGTCGTAGCAGACATCTGTCAAGGGGGAGAATTCGTCTTTCGTGTTTTTGAACCACGCATTGATGCCCACATTGCCGAATTTCCTGATATACTTGGTCCAGCCGGCCTCCACAGAGTTTGTGAACGCCTGTCGCAAGTCGGGATTGCCTGTACTGAAACTGTCATCCGAATAGGTGCAATAGGCGGTCAGGTCGGAGGGTTGCGGATTGTTCACCCTACGAGTATAGCTCAGCTTGAAATTGTGCATGTTTTTGGTACGGTAACTCAGATGCAGCGAAGGAAATAGTCCCCAGAAATGGCGCTGGAAACTGTAGTCAGGTGCATCAGGATAGCGTATGCCGCGCAAAGCGTACTCAGCTCGTAATCCGCCTTTTATGGTGAATCCGCCAAACTGGTGCTGCACCGTCACATAGCTTGCCAAATCCACAGGATTGTCATACAAAGAGTAGGAACGTAATTTGTCTTTTTCATAGTAATCTGCTGTGGATGAATGTACCAAAGAGTCTATATTTCCCCATTGGTATTTGGGATTGGCAGAGCCCGACACACCCAACTCCAGGATACCATTGGCATGATAGGGGAAAGTATAATCCAGCTCCATGGTCAGATAATGGGAGTTATAACGCCAGTTTTCCTGCCGAATCCAATTCGGTAGCGGCAAAAGCAGATAAGCCCGGTCCTTTGTCGCTTGCGATTTGTAAGCGGAAGCCTGATAGAAAGCGCTTGCGCTGATTGTGTGTCCTTTGGGATTGAATTGATGCTCATACCACAAGCCTATGTAACCGCCAAAATTTCTGGAATTGAGTATATAATCTTCTGTGTAAGAATAATTTCCTGACTGATAAATATATTCGTCTCGCCAGGTGGAATCCTGTTGGGTAAATTTGTTTGACATGGGGAAGAACCCTCCATAAACATAAATGACATTGGCCGTGTCGGATGTATAAGAGGCATTGACAAACAGCCCGATTTGGTTTTCCTTGAAACGCCGCACGGTTTTGTATTGGCTATGCGAGGACAAGCTGCCGTCATTGTCATAATAGCTTGATTCACCGTGTGTGTCATGGCGAGAAGTACTATACCAATAATGCAGGTAGGTGCTGATAGAGAACTTGCGGTCGGCATAAACATAGGAAATGAAGGGGGTAACATCCGGTGAGGAAGAGCCTTTTGCCCCGAAACTCAAGAAGCTGTTTTTCTTGATGTTGGAAACAGTGACAATGTTGATGATGCCGCCCGTTCCCTGCGCACTATATCTTGCCGACGGGTTAGTAATAACCTCAATTTTCTCAATGTCGCTCGCGGGCATCTGTTGCAGAAGGAGTTTCAGTGCCTCAGCATTCATGTTGGCGGGCTTGTTGTTGAGCCAGATTTCCACAGAGGAGACCCCTCGCAGGGTCACATTGCCCTCCACATCTACTTCCACCCCAGGCGCATTCTGCAGGGCGTCGGCTGCCGTACCTGTCTGGACAGCAGGGTCTTCAGAGACGTTATAAAGGGTCTTCTCCCCATCCGTCATATAGACAGGCTTCTTGGCGGTGATGCCCACTTCTTGCAATTCTGTTATCTTTTTCGGGGAGATTGAATCGGTCTTCGCCACCGCGGTCGTGTCCGTGTTCTGTGCAACGCCATACATAAAGCACAAAAACAATGTTATTAAATTGATAAGTTTTTTCATGGTATTATATTTGATTAACAAGGCTGTAGGCCGTAGTTTGGGGTGGTAGTGCTGGGAGTAGAAGTCGGCGTGCCGAAGGTACACAACTGCAGGTGTCATTGTGGCGTGCCTTCCGCACGCACACCGTACACTTGTCTTCATCACCCCACACTTACGTGCGGGGTTAATAGGATATCGTGCCTTCGGCACTCCACTGGTAACTAGAAAGAGATAGCTAATTGATCAACGGGGAATGAGTCAATCTGGTAGGTAGCGATGCAAGGAGGGGTTTTGCCTTGATGAGTTATGTAATCCGGGTGAGAATCATAGACGAACACCACGGGCATACGCAATGCACAACGAACGGGTTGACCGTCCTTCATAGCTGGTTTGCATGCAGGAGTGGCACGGAAAGCGCGGTCAATCTCCGCCATGTTGGCCTCTTCAATCTGTTGCAATGCACAACGAACGGACTGACTGTCCTCCATGGCTGGTTTATCTTGATCCGATGATGAGGCCTCGCTAAATTCGGCATTGCACATAGCCATGTTTCCTATATAAGCCACCATCTTGCTCTCATTCCCATTCAAGGGTTGCCATTTGACATACGCCGTATCCAATTCGGTAATATAAATCTTACCATCCTTCTCTACAATGAAGCGGATCGTGTAAAAGCCTTGCATCTTGTACTTTTTGGAGATTTCAGGATATTGCATACTGCTGAAAAGGTTGTCAAAATACTGCTGTATACCGCCAGGAAACTCAGGCATCACATCCGGATTTTCGCATACTTCCTCATCAGCCGCCACTTCCTCTGGCAAATTTTCTGTTTTCGGATGGCAGTTCACCAGTAGCAATCCGGTCATAATGGGGATAAGGAGCAGCAACCACCACGCGGATACTTTGTTCTTTACCTTCTGGTTCATCATCTGAATCCGCTTTTTGGTGAGGAAATGACGGAAACTGTTGCCCACGGGTGCAAACTTGCCCACACACAACTGCTTGTAAAGCAGCTCCAGATAGTCACGTTTTACAGCACCTTGAGCCAGCACTTCCTCGTCTGCCAAATACTCATGAACAGACTTCAATTCTCTCAAATACAAATATATGAGGGGATTAAACCACTGAAATACTTTTACAGCTTCCAATAAGAGCAAATCAGCGGTATGGTGCTGACGAATATGCGCGCGCTCGTGGCTCAGCACCTGCTGCAACTCGCTATCCGTGAAAACTTCCGGATTGACAAACACCGAGTGTAGGAACGAGAACGGGATGTTTCCATCGGGTTCAGCCAGTATCCGGACACGCATTTCCCAAGTGGAAAGCGACTCGGACAGGCTGCTGCGACGATAATAGCGAAAAGTACGTACCAGTTTGATAATTAATAGAATAAACGTTATCCCACAACCGGTGAGATATACCAATGCCAACAGGTCTTTCCAAGTCCATGAGGCAGGTGCATTTTGTGTTTCAACTTTTGTTTCAGTTTGTATAGATACCGGAGAAGCCTCTGTGTCGCCGATTTGCAAGGCGGGAGCCTCATTAAGTATCTGAATGTGTTGCACATACGAGCTCACGCGGGTGGCTTGTGGTGCTTTCGTCTCAATGGAAACAAAAGGGATGACCATTGCGACCATCAATGTTCCAACGAGATAAAAACGGCGCAGGCGAAGCAGGTTGCACCTGCGCAATGTGGCGACATACAGCCCGAAAAACAGGGCTATGGCCACGGCTGAAAAAAGTAATGTTTTCATGGCTATTCGGTTTTGTCAATCATATTACGGATTTCATCCAACTCCTCTAACGAGATGTCCTTGTTATTGGCGAAAAAGGAAATCATCGACTTGAAAGAGTTGTCAAAATAATTCTGCACAAAGTTCTGCATGAACGATGCTGAATATTCTTCTTTGCTGATGAGCGGGTAATAGCGGTGGGTTTTCCCGAAGGTCTCATGGCCTATGAAGCCTTTCTTCTCCAGGATTCGCACAACGGTCAGCACGGTGTTGTAAGCCGGTTTCGGTTCAGGGAAATTGGCGCTCAGGTCGGCAGCAAATCCTTGTCCGATTTTCCACAGCACATGCATTACTTGTTCTTCTGCTTTGGTTAGTTCTTTCATATTACTGTACTATGATATTTTTATATCCCCCAGACGTCAGTCTGGGGTTATTGAGATTTCGCCTCTTCGAGGCGTACACTCCCAACATTTACTCATCAACATTTACTTCTATAACATTTACTCCACAACATTCACTCATAATAACGTGGCAAAAGTACAATTTATTTTTTAATTATACAACTAAAAAAGTAATTATATTGATTTTTTTATTTATCAAATTGTATATCAGTTATTTATATGTAAAAATAATTTTGTGATAGGTACAAATGAATAGGGCTGTGACAATGTGGTAGCCGAAAATGGTGGCGTGCCTCTGGCACGCTATGATACATTACTTGTTCATCACTTGCTATGCGGCGGTGGCCGCAATGCGGCCGTAATTGCGGTGAAACCGCAATCGCCGCATAGGGATGAGTTACAGATTATGTATTCGGTCGCGGCGTATGGGACATTTGAACCGAAGCATCATATTTGCTCGCCGCGAAATGGAGCGACTATAGCTGATGCTATAACTCTCTCTCCATTAATCTATACCTCAACAAGAAAATGGTGGCGTGCCTCTGGCACGTAGAGTAAGAGTATATGATTGCACATCCCACATTACGCTACGCTTATGCGGGGTTAATGGGACGGCGTGCATTCTGCACGCAAGGGAAAATTAGCAGTAGGGCTGTCACAATATGGCAGCTGGAAATAGTGGTATGTTGTAGGTGCGCTAACGGTTTTCAGCTGTTCAATTATTGTTCCTCCACATCGTATTTAGCAGGTTTCTCGGCGACGCAAGGGGAAGCCGTTTTGGGAGCTGCATACCCGACGGCATGCTCAAACTTAAACTGCAATTCTGGAAATACTCGGCCATCGGCTTCCTCCAATTCCTTCATCTCTGATACGGTTGCGTAAAAGTCCTCAATAGCCTCTTCTTCCGTTTCACCATAGCCGGCAAGTCCGAAACCATACTCATTGGAGGGCATAAAGGCGGAGAACAGCCCGTCCTTGCTCACTTCTATTATTACTTTTTCAGTTTTCATATTCTTTTGTATTATAATTCGACACCTGATTTTCTTGCAATATCTTTCAATGTTCCTAGAGCTACTTCTTTAGAAGTATGACGAGGTATGGGAAATCTTTCTTCTGTAATCGGACTATACCATATATCATGATTGGCACCATGTCTAACCATTGTGCATCCCGAATCAAGCAGCCTTTTCAGTAGTTCTGAGGTTTTCAATCTTCATGATATTTCCTTTGCAAAAATACAAAAAAAAATGAATTGTTTACTAATAAAAATAAATTTTATTTTAGGATTATAATATCCCTGTTTACCGGCACAGGCGCTCAATGAGGTCGGTGTGCTGGGGGAACTGGCTTTGCAGTTCGCTTTTGTTGCCCAGTTCGAAGTTCTCAAAACTGAAGGCAGGGGCCACAGCACATCCCACTAGGCAGAAGCCGGTTTTCGATGGGATGTCGGCGGCAAACCACTGACCTGGTTGAATTACCACCTGCATTTCGTTATTGGCATAAAGATGGTGTACGGCCAGACTGCCATCGGTATCGATAACGTAGAGGTTAAGGCGCTCGCCTGCATGGTAGTACCAGATCTCCGTCATATTGTGCAGGCGGTGGAAGGCTGAGAAGTCGCTGCCTGTAAGCATATAGTAAATAGTGGAGATGTCCTTGGTGCCTTTGTCATCATTGCCATAAACCTGCCGATAATATCCGCCTTCGGGGTGGGGCTCCAATTGAAGGGTCTCAATGTATTTCTTCGCGTCCATAATCTGAATGAATTTTAGTAGGTGTAATTAAAAAAAGTGGGTAATACTATGGGAGCATAGAAGGATTGTTATTCTATCCAAATAAATTGAGAGGATACGACCGACCATTCATCATTCTCCTTTTCCAAAATAACAACTCCTCCTTCATAGACGAATCGGAAATAGACAACGGCACGTTGTATTTGGGAATCGAAAACAATCAAATTAGCTTGAGGGTATGTTTCATATTGCCAATAACCACCCCAGTGTCCATAGAAAATAGTGGCAGCTTTACAGATAAAATCCATTTTACCACGGCTTTGATCTGTGGAATAAGCAGGCTGCATGGTGTTGTGTTTCCCTAGTTCTACATGTTTATTACCCAAGAAATTATCCAGCAATTTTTTGTATTTTGGGGTTAAATAAACAATTTTTTTGTCGGGAAAATGTACTGGGGAACGAAATACTATGTCGGAATCCATCATCGTGGCATGAAAAAACTTCCAGTAATTGTATCCGTATTTCCAATAGTATTCCCGAAGTTCTTCAGAAGTTTGCCAAATTGTGTCCACTACTATAATTTTCCAAAGCGAACCCTGCACAATGTAATATGGACTATCTTGATAAATGTCTCTTGCAAAACTGTCATTGGCTTTCTTACGCATTTCCAATGGTTGATAAAATGAAGCAAACATTTGATGGGCTTCGGCTACCCATTTGTCTGGGGCTTCATTTTCATTGGAAGATATTTCATTGGACCAGTTGTCAAAAAAAGTGAATAGCATTTGTTCGGACTGGTTTTCGTAGGCCTTCTTTAACAACTTGGCTTGAGCTTTGTTTTGACCGTATAGTGTCGGAGATAGTGCATAGAGAAAGCATGTCGTTATCACAAGATATAACAGTATTGTTAGAAAATTCTGGCGTTGTGTGTAAGCCGAAAATTTGCAGTATTTCTTCTCGTCCATAAATTCTAATTAATATATGTCATGTAATTATATCTGTGCAAAGATACAAATATAAAATGATTTTATCAGAGAAAAATTCCACTGAAAAGTATATTATGCGGAGAAAAAGTTATGTATTCTCCGCAATTTTTGCGGAGAATAACAGGTGTTTTGGTCCGCACCGAGGGTGGAGGTCGCAGTACGGGCTACCATTTTTGCCCAGTTTGAAAAGATATTTATTCTTCCTTCAGCAACTCGTCGATTTCTTCGGTGAGTTCATTGTAGCGATTTCTCACGCGTTTGCCGGTGAATCTTCCAATGGGGAAACAAATGATGCTGGTAAAGAGTAGGGTAAAGAACAAAGGTCGGTCGTTAAACCACAGGTATATGTCTATCAATACCAGTCCAAAGATACCGAAACCACGATAGAACCATGTGCGCCATCGATTTGAGCTGCAGCTGGCTTTAACATTATCGCGCAGCGAACGCAGGCCTTCTTTGCTTTCTACATCAGGATGTGCCATACCTCTTGTGATTACCAGGTTATCTATTATAAGCACACTGAAATACACAATAGTTGGTATAATAACCCACCAGGGCCAGTGTGCGACAATGTATAGTATTCCGATGCTGACACTCATCATTACGGCCAAAAACACCACACATAAAATGTTTTGTCGGTAGAGGCTACGCGTGTATCGTTTCACTGAACGACGCCACACTTCAGTGTTGAAAGTGCTGTGCTGTTCTATTTCTTGCTGCATGCCAAGCAATTCTTGCTGCAACTCTTGCTTGAATTCATTATTCGGTTCCATAGTTTCTTGAGGCTTTAGTCGGTGATTTTTTTCAGTTTCTCGCGTATGCGCACCAAACGTACGCTGACGTTATCGACGGTGATGCCGAGGATGGCGGCAATCTCATCGTATGGCAGGTCTTCGAGCCAGAGTAGTATCAGTGCCCGATCGAAGGGGTGTAGCTTTGCTATGCGTTTGTGCAGACGGCTGGCGGCGGGGCAGGACTCCTCGTCAGCAAAGAGGTCAATATCCACCTCCAAGGGCATACAGTCGGGACGGCGACTATGACGTTTGTCGAGGGTTACGCAGGTATTCAGCGCTACACGATAGACCCATGTTTTAGCCGAGCTGAGTTTCTTGAAGCCGTCAAAGCCTTTCCATAGGCGAATCAGCACCTCTTGTACCAGGTCATCCGCCTCCTGACGGTCGTTGGCGAAAAGATAGCACACCGAGTAGATGGTCTGTTTTTGCTCCTTCACCAGCTGCTCGAAGTCGCTCTCTTTCTGTTCTTTTTGTTTCATCTTTTGGGTGTTGTTTTCTTTTAGACTACAAAAGCGAAAAAAAACTACGGACAATTTAAATTTAAAAAAAGTCCCACCATGCTGGCGGGACTTTTTTGACAGACATATAATAAGGTGTTGATTATTTGTTCACCTGGAATTTCTTGTCGCCATTGACGAAGAAGTTCACAATCTGGCGAGCAGCGGCCAAACCAGCGTTGATGTTGGCTTCGGCGGTCTCGGCACCCTGTTTTTTCGGGGTGGCGAAGAAACGTTTCTCGAAATTCTCGAACAGACCCATTTCTACTGGAGCGATGTCGGTGCAGTATTTCAGGTCTTCGCGTTCGGTCATCAGCTGAGCCAGCTCTTCCTCGTTGATGACTTCCTTACGGGCGGTGTTGATCACGCAACCGCCTTTGGGCATACGGCCAACGAGGTTCTTGCCGATAGACTTCTTGGTCTGGTCATTGGCGGGGATATGCAGAGAGATGTAGTTGCAGTTGCTGTACAGCTCTTCCAAAGTAGCGGGAACGGTAACGCCTTCGGCTTCCATTTTGTCTTTCGGAACGAAGGGGTCGAATGCCCAGACTTCCATACCCAGTGCTTTGGCTTTCTGAGCCACGAGGCGACCCACATTGCCGTAAGCCTGGATACCCACTTTCTTGCCTTTCAACTCAGCACCAGTGCCGGGTTTGAAAGTGTTGCGGGCCATGTAAATCATCATGCCGATAGCCAATTCAGCTACAGCGTTTGAGTTCTGGCCGGGAGTGTTCATCGCCACGATGTTGTTGGCGGTGCAAGCCTCCAGGTTGAGGTTGTCGAAACCAGCGCCAGCGCGAACCACAATCTTCAGGTTCTTGGCAGCGTCGATAACTTCGGCAGTCACTTTGTCGGAGCGGACGATCAGGGCGTCAACATCGGCCACTGCATCGTACAACTGCTGCACGTCAGTATATTTCTCTAATAAGCAAAGTTCGTAACCTGCTTTTTCAACGATTTCGCGAATGCCGTCAACAGCAGCTTTTGCGAAAGGCTTTTCAGTAGCAATTAAAACTTTCATATCAACTATTAATTATTAATTGTTAATTGTTAACTGTCAATTATTTGTGTGCTGCTTCGAAATCCTGCATGCATTTCACGAGAGCCTTGACGTCGTCGAGGGTGCAAGCGTTGTACAGAGAAGCACGGAAGCCGCCAACGGAACGGTGACCCTTGATGCCCACCATACCGCATTTCTTAGCGTAATCCATGAATTCAGCTTCGAGGTCTTCGTGACCGGGAGCCATCACCCAGCAGTGGTTCATTCTGGAGCGGTCTTCTTTGTTCTTCACAGTGCCCACGAACATGCTGTTGCGGTCGATTTCGTTGTACAGCATATCTGATTTCTCGATGTTGATCTTTTCGATAGCGGCAACACCACCCATTCTCTTCACCCACTTCAGGGTTTCATACATTACGTAAATTGAGAATACAGGAGGAGTGTTGAACATTGAGCTGCCTTCAACATGAGTTCTGTAATCCAGCATAGTGGGGATGTAACGTTCGAATTTGCCGAGGGCGTCTTCTTTCACGATTACGAAAGTAACACCAGCGGGGCCTACATTCTTCTGAGCACCACCATAAATCATGGTATATTTTGAAACGTCAACGGGACGGCTCATGATGTCGGATGACATATCAGCGATCAACGGAACGGGGCAGTCGAAATCTTCACGGATTTCAGTACCGTAGATGGTGTTGTTGGTTGTGATGTGGAAATAGTCGGCATCAGCGGGGATGGTGTATCCCTTGGGGATGTAGTTGAAAGTGGTGTCTTCTGAAGAAGCCACGCAAACAGCCTCGCCACCATATTGTTTAGCGATACCTTCAGCTTCTTTCAGAGCTTTCTTAGCCCAAACACCGGTCTTCAGGTAAGCACCCTTCTTGTTGAGGAAGTTCATGGCCACCATCATAAACTGCAGTGAAGCACCGCCACCGAGGAACAAAACTTTGTAACCATCGGGAATATTCATCAATTCTTTCCAGAGAGCTTCGGTCTCATCCATGATAGCCTGCCATTCTTTAGAACGGTGAGAAACGCAGATCACGGGCATGCCAGTGCCGGCGAAATCTTTCAGAGCTTCAATAGAGGCGTCAATAACTTCTTTTGAGAGGACGCAAGGTCCTGCGTTGAAATTGTGAACAACTTTCATAATATCAGTTTTTTATGTTATGTAATATGTGTTTTAAATTTTCTGCAAAGGTACTGATTTATTCTGAATAAATAACATTTATTAAGAAAATAATTTTATGCGCTTAAAACCGCTCATCTTCAATGGGTTCACCATAGTACATCACTACTCTGTGAGTCAGTTTTCCGTCTTTGTCGTAGGTGTTGAATTCACCGTGTTCTATGCCATAGTAGTAATTTCCTTCGTATTTGATTTTTCCATCAGGATAATACAACACGTATTTTCCATGGCGGAAATCGTCTTTGTATTCTTTTTTGGAGTGGATGTTTCCATTCTGATAATAAGTTGTGACGGGTCCTTCAAAGTTTCCTTCGCTAAAAGTAGCTGTTTCGTAAGCCTGACCATTGGAGTAATAGAGAGACCTTGTGCCATGGAGAACACCGTTTTTGTAAGAGATAACTGCGCCAAGAGCCCCGTTGGGATAGTATGCCTTATAGGTTTGTTCTTCGGTGCCGACATTCTCATAATCCATCATTTTACCTCCTTTTTGGGCACAGGATATTTTAAACAAGGTGTTGTCGGCGTAATACAGTTTCATCAAAGCGGTTTTCCCATCGGGGGCATACCACTGAAGTGTTCTCATATTGTCATTGTAATAGGTGTTGACTCTAATAGGATTGTTGTTCATAGCGTATGCGGTGCTGGACATCAAATCTCCGAATTCGTAATATTCATCCGAAGATTTTGTCCCGTCCATCAAATATTCGCTGTGTTGACCATGCGGATTGCCTCCTATGTATCTGCCCATGCTTTTCATTTCCCCTGTCGGATAGTATTCTCTAATCATATCGTTCGGGTCTCCCATAAGATAATAAGTGGAATCAATCACATTGCCTGCCAGATTATATGTATATTCCATGCCGAGAGATTTTCCGCCTTTAACAGGTATGGCTCTTGTAACTTGTCCTTCGGGGTAGTATTCGTGCATTGTCCCGTTTCCATTAATCAAGGTGTCACAGGCTATGATTTCACCGTTTCTGTTATAATACTTGACAATACAGAGAGAACCGTCCAGAAAATAGCATTCTTCGGTTTTGGTGTTGTCGGGAAGGTAGAAGCATTGATAAAGGGTGTTGCCATTCCTGTCGTTCCATTGCACCGCCTTTGTTGTCCCATCGGGATAATAGTCGTAACCGGCGCCTACAACAGTGTCGTTGATAATATACCTTTCTTGGCTTACCTGATTCTGTGCATTGTCGTAGTAATTGACTTGCAAACCGTTTGCATGTCCATCTTGGTATATGGCATGGTAACTTAAGCGGCCATTGGCGTAATATTGCTTGCCATCTCCTTGCATTTCGTTGTTTTTCCAATTGCTTTCCTCTTTCACCTGCCCATTGGGATAATAAGTCTTTCTTGTATTTTTCCAGTTGAAATCTTCATCCAAAGTACCACTGAATTCTTTATAGCCATGAACAGAGTATAGGTCGAAGGTGACGGTCTTGTCTTTGATAGGAAATTCTGCCTTGATACTGCCATCAGGATTGTAATTTTTAACTTTGGCAAGTTTGCCATCGGTGAATTCATAGCTGTATTCCAACAATCCGCTTAATGCATCGTAAGATTTCTCTTCAGCAAGTTTTCCTTTTTCCATACGTTTGTATAAGTTGACTTTGCCATTTCGGTCGTAACTGTATATGTCTCCGTCTTCTTCGCCCTCTTTGTTATAATTCTCAATGGACATAATAGCTCCTGAAGGGTAATAGCCCGTCCATTTTCCAGAGTAGTTGTTGTTGGTGACGAAGCCGTCATATTTCTTAGTTCCGTCCACATAATATTCGGTATAGGCCGTTTCTTCATCCTTAGTGCCAACAGACGATGATACTTTCAATTGTCCACCTGGATAATAACTGGTTGCAGGCCCGTATTGTTCCTGATTCTGATAGTTTTCAATACCTGTCAAATGGCCTTGTGCATCGTAATAATGGACAGTGCCGTCAAATTTACTGTGGAGCAGAGTGCCTTCGGTGCTTAGTGCTCCGTTGGAATGATAGGCTTTATACGGGCCTTCGTATTTGCCATCTGTCAATATGAATTCCTCAGAAGGTATAGATTGGTGGAAGAAAGGATTGGCCTTGTATAATTTCACTTGCCCATCCGGTTCGTCATTTTTCCATGTGGAAAGCTGAACCAATACTCCATCTTGGTATAAATTGATACTACCCTCCCTTTTTCCCATCTTATAGTTGGAGATTTCATCTATTTGACCCTGCTGGTTCAGAATGGTCCATGTACCCTCTTTAACATTCAGATTCTTGAGTTTGTCATTGTATTTGCCCCAGCCTTCCAGTTGCAATCGTTTGGAATATACGTAGGTAAGGTTCTCATCATTGTCTGTGAAAAAACCAAGACTGGCTTTCTCGCGGATGAAAGGCACGGTGAAAGCGATGAAATCATCAAACTCTTTTTGCATTTTCATCGCCTTGTTGGCCACCTTGTTATTGTTGATATTGGTAGAGGAAAGCTGGACGTAGCAGAACGTGTTGTACCAGTTGTCGTTGATAATTTGTTGAAAATAAGGTGCATAGAGTAAATCCTCAACAGCATGGGAGTTGGGGCGGATGGAAACATTGGAGAAAACCAACTGGTTGTATTTCACTATATTATGGTTGATTTTTGTGAGACTTTTAAACTTCTTACTTTCAGCGGCTTTGCTGTCCAACAGCTTATGGATGGGTTTATATAATTCGTTCAACTCATCGTATGGATTATAAATAGTCACATCATTATCATTATTGAAAGCGGTGACACCTTCGTTATAGAGTTCTTCCAAAAGTTGAAGCGATTTGATGCAATAATTTGAGTTGGGATTGATGATGGAAGCGAAATTAAGGGCAAGGATGCCAGGAACAGTGTACCCCAATTGCAGGCAGCAGAGACCATAGCGGAAGTGGCTTCCTTGATGGGCTGGCGAAATGAAGATGGATTGCTTGAAGCTTTCCATGGCGGATTCATACAATTCTTTGTTCATTTGTGCCACCCCCTTGTTGAAATGCAACATATAATCGTAGGGTGAGATTTCCAAACCTTTGTTGTAGGCTTCGATAGCATTTTCGTACTGTTCCAGATAGTCATAGCAGTCGCCCAAAACTGAATATATGCGGTTTTTCTCTACTTGGCTCTCGGGAAGCTCAAGGAGCAGGTTAATATTCTGGATGGCTCCGCGATAGTCGCCGAAGGCCTCCTGGCTTAGCGCTTTCTCGTATAAGGCAAGGTCGTAGTTTACATCGCCAAAGGGTATTTTGGCGTACTCGTTGATGGCCTCTTGGTATTTGCCTTTATCGTGATACTGTACGCCTTTCTGGATGATTTCCTCGGAGTTTATCACTTGCAGCTTCTGCGTACGTTGGGCCATGGTGGCGCAGCAGAGCAGACTTATTACAATAATGCTGATAATTTTTTTCATGTTTATATGTTTTGAAAGGGTTATTTGTCAAATGTTTGCAGCAGGGCGGTGCATCCTTCGAGCACATCTTGCCAGGTGGCTTCGAAATCACCAGTGTACCAGGGGTCGGCTACATCACCGGGACGGGTGGTGTAATCCATTAGCAGCGAGATTTTGTGTTGGGTATCGTCACCTAACATGCGGTGCAGGTTCCGCAGATTGTTGTGGTCCATGGCGATGATATAATCGTAGTATTCGTAGTCTTTCCGGGTGATTTGTCGGGCGGTTTTGCCAGCGCAGCCGATGTTGTGCTCCGCCAGCTTCCGTTTGGCAGGCGGATACACGGGGTTGCCGATTTCCTCGGTGCTGGTTGCCGCCGAGGCGATTTCAAACTCGGCTTCTCTTCTCGCATCCTTGACTATTTTTTTCATCACAAACTCGGCCATTGGACTGCGGCATATATTTCCGTGACAGATAAAGAGTATTTTATGCATGGTTATTATTTAGGAGAGTACAAAGATAGTAATAATATTTGTATCTTTGCACTATCTTTAAAAATATATAACATGCTGAATAAGAATAAGATAAAAACTGAAATTTACGCTTATTGCCTTTTGGTTATCGGAAGTTTGCTTTTTGCGGTAGGAGATGTGATGTTTGTAAACCCCTATTTGCTGGCACCGGGTGGCACCTACGGTTTGGCAAACGTGTTCAATACGGTATGGCCGTGGAAGATCAGTTACTATGCTATCTGTATGGATATTCCGTTGCTGATTATCGGCACTTTGGTGCTGGGTCCCCGTTTTGGTGTGAAGACGGTGGTTTCGACGGTGTTAATATTCTTATTTACTTGGCTGATAGAAACTTTATGGGGATATAATCCTGTGATTCATGGCGGCATTACCGAGGTGGCTGCCGATGTGCATAACTATGTGCAGATTCCGCATAGCGACTTGTTCTTTGTGCCCGACTATTTCCTGAACACGGTCGTCGGCGGTGTGATTTATGGTATCGCTATCGGCCTGATTTTCAAGTCGGGAGCAACCTCCGGTGGCAGTGATATCATCTCCATGATTATCCACAAATACACGAAGATTTCTTTGGGAACGCTGGTGCTGATCGTGGATTCATGTATTACCTTAACGACTTTGATTGCATTCAAGCAAATCCGCTTGCCTATCTATTCCATCATTCTGATTGCCATCGAAAGCAAGGTGATTGACTTGATTGTGGATGGTATCAAATCATACAAGACTGCATTTATTGTTACGGATAAGGTGGATGAGGTGCGTGATTTCATCATCAACGACATGAAGCGTGGCGGTACCATTTTTGCCGGTACCGGCATGTATCAGGGGGTGGAGCGCAAGATGATATACGTGACCCTTGACCGTAGCGATTTGGTGAAACTCAAATCCAATCTGCGTTTCTTGGATCCTCACGCTTTCGTTAATGTGATTGAAAGCTCCGAAATCATGGGGCTTGGCTTCAAGGCGCTACCGGAAGAGTAGTTGGCAGTTAACAATTAATAATTAATAGTTGGGGGTGTTTTAGAATTCAGAGTTTAGAATTCAAATGTAGAGTCGTTATTTCAGTTAGAAATCTTTATTTTTGTATTTTGCGTTTTTAAATAAAGAGGCTATTTCAAAACCAATTTTATCCTTTTTAAATACTCTTTCATGGGTGTATGGAAGGGTAGATATACGAATTTTGATTACACCTTTTTGAAATAGTATGATTTCGTCTTCTGATAGTGGGAATTTTGCTGTGGTTTTTATTTCTGAGACTGGAACCATGACTTGTCCGACAAGAATACTGCAACTGCTAGATTGTGTGGCTATTTTTTCACCGTTTAGCTGTAATGTGGTCTCATCTGAAAATTTAAGCAGTATGGTGGGTTGTTCGGAAAAGAATAGATTCTCAGATTTGATAGAGACAATAAGGTAGGCATTGTTATCAATATATGTTGGTGTGAAATTTACGGTGCACCCTTCTTCTGATAAAATATTATATGAATAACTAACAGACTGTGCGTTTATGCACACGATATATAAGATTATTGTAATAAGAATAATTATTTTTTTCATGTGATAATAGTTAGGGGTGTTTTTTTGTTGCAAAAATAATAAAAAAACAGAAAAATAAGTAAATACTGCATAGTTGTCGTATGGTATAGGCTTTATAAATGTTGAGCAAAAGCCACTGTTGCAATCTTTATGTTTTACTGTTGCAAGAAATTCCCCTTCTTCAAATCTAAAAGAAGGGGAAGTAAGGGCTTGTGTTTACTATAGAAAGAAAGTACGAGATGGGTGTTGTGTGTCTTTTCTATAGTTAGTTGGGAGCAATGTGTGTTATATTGTCAAAATCAGTGGAGTTAATTTACAGTAATTGTATTGAAAATCAAGACAGAACTCTAATTCCCCTTCTCTAAGAAGGGGTGCCCGGAGGGCGGGGTAGTGAAAAAAATTCTTTTTTTTGCTCGTCAATTAAAATTTTTTTGTATTTTTGCCGTCAAAATAATATCAAAATAATATCATATCAACATCAACAAAAATCAATAAAAAATGGAAACAATGGAAACAAAAGAGTATGTAAAAAAGATGAGTTTTATCAACAATGGTTTTCTGCATCTTTTGATTAATTTGGGAATTTTGGTGGGTTCTATTGCCCTGATGGTCAATTCGGTAATCAACGACAAAGATGGAATGATTGCTCTGTCGCTTTTCCTTCTGTGTGTGGTGTATATGCTGCACTGCATAGGCTTCACCATTATTCAGCCGAACCAGTCCAGAGTGCTGACTTTCTTCGGAAAATATAGTGGCACCGTGTGCGAAAATGGTTTCTTCTGGCTGAATCCTTTCTACGGAAAACGCAGACTGTCGCTGCGTGCCCGCAATATGGATGTGCCGCCCATCAAAGTTAACGACAAAAACGGTAATCCTATCATGATTGGTCTGGTTCTGGTGTGGAAAATCAAGGACACTTACAAGGCCAGCTTCAATATTGATATCAGCAAGGAAAGCACCATGGCGAAGGTGATTGCCATCAATGCTCAGATGAAAGGCGCTGCCAGTGCCGATGCGGTGTCCTCCAATCAGAATTTGCTCAGTGGCTATGACAGCTTCGTGAATGTGCAGAGTGATGCAGCCTTGCGTAAAGTGGCAGGTATGTATGCCTACGACAATATGGATAAGGAAAGTGATGAGATTACTTTGCGCAGCGGTGGCGAGGAAATTAACGACCGCCTGGAGGAAGAACTCCGCCATCGTTTGGATATTGCCGGTATCGAGGTAATTGAGGCTCGTATCAACTACTTGGCCTACGCTGCCGAGATTGCCAGTGTGATGCTCCGTCGCCAGCAAGCTGATGCCATTATCTCCGCTCGTGAGAAGATTGTGGAAGGCGCCGTTTCCATGGTGGATCTGGCTCTCAAAAAACTCAGTGCAGACCATATTGTGGAACTGGATGAGGAAAAGAAAGCTACCATGGTCAGCAATCTGTTGGTGGTGCTGTGTGCCGATGAGAGCGCCAGCCCGGTGATTAATACGGGAACTTTATATCAATAATTGGTAGGGGGAGTCTCGCTTCGCTCGAGGGGAGCCATGCTATGCACGAGGGGGAGTTTCGGGCTTCGCCCTCAAGGGGAGCTTAACTGTTAATTATTAATTGTTAACTGTAAACTATGAAAAAGTCCTTCGCATTAAGAGTTGACGAGGAGGTTTATGAGGCCTTGGAGAAATGGGCTGCCAGCGAGTTTCGTAGTGTAAACGGACAAATAGAGTGGGTGTTGGCGGATGCGTTGAAACGAGCGCGCCGTTTCCCAAAACCTAAGAAGGGCAAGGGCACGGAACCGTTGTTGGGAGATGATTTGAAGTAAATAAAAATCAAACAATAAAAACTAAAAACAAGTACTATGGTAATTTTAGAAAGACCTTTTGTATCGGATTTGATGGTTGAAACACTGGAAAAAAACAATATTCCTGTTTTGAAAAATGAGATGTCGGAACTGCGAGTTTCCAATGGTAGGGTGCTGACAGATAACGAATTCTGTGAGGAATATAAGAAAACGGGCAAGTTATATACTGTTTCGGAAAATGCCTTAGGCTGGATTTACGACCATATTCAAGATAAACGTTTTCTCGACGGCATCTCCATCGTGAAAGATAAATCCGCATTCAGGAAGATTTGTCGCGACATATATCCGGATTTCTTTTTCAAGGAGTTGAATATTAATGAGATGGAACAGTTGGACATCGATAGTATTGTGTTTCCTTGTGTGATTAAACCTTCGGTTGGTTTTTTGAGCAAAGGGGTGTTTGTGGTGCATGATAAAAAGGAATATCAAGCAGCGGTGAAATCTTTACAAAATGATTTTGCCAAAGCAGGTGCTGATTTTCCGGAATTTGTGGTTGGAAAAAGCCGCTTCCTGATTGAGGAATACATTCATGGCGAGGAATATGCGGTGGATGCTTATTACGATGAAAACGAGAACCCTGTGATACTGAATATCTTCCATCACAAATTTATGGATGAGTCTGACACTTCCGACCGCTTGTATATGACCAACAAAGGATTGTTCGACAAGTATGAGGCTCCCTTTACCACTTTTCTCACCAATTTGAACAAGACCATGCATCTGCGGAATTTCCCCATGCATATAGAGTTCCGCTACGATGGAAAGAAGGCTGTGCCGATTGAAATTAACCCATTGAGGTTTACGGGCTTCTGCCTAAACGAGTTGCAGGTGTTTATCAGTGGCCAGCATCCGATGCTCTCATTTTTGAGAGGCCGTCGTGTTTCCAAAGAGGAAATGTGGAAGGGCAAGGAAAATCTCACCTACGCTTTCACTGTGCTTGATCTGCCGTCGGGCTGTGAGGAAAAGGCTTTTGATGCGGAGAAATTCAGTGCCGACTTCCATGATGTCATCGATGTGCGCTTAGTGCCCGACAAAACCTCAGGGGTGGCGGCTACCGTTTTCTTGAAAATTGAGACGGAACAATTGCAAGCCTTTGACCGCATCATGAGTTTGGATATGCGGGAGTATATGAAGTAAGATGCTGATAGATGTGAGTGAAAACAGGTACTATGTTTTCACCATTAATTGCGCCTGACGGTGCGTGTCATGCCTTTGGCATTTTCCCATTTTGTTGAGCTACGGCATGTGTGGTCGTCACACTGCACTTCGCTCATTGCCTCGAAGAGGCAACATCTTATTAACCCCAGATGAGCGTAGCGTAATCTGGGGTTATGAATACCTGCGCTATCCTCACCGCGGTGCGCCAAATACATGCTCCGAAGCACAAAACCAACCCACCGCGGAACGGACTCATCGCATCCGATGCGGAAAAAATCAGGCGGTAGCTGTATAATGTCAACAGAGCTATAAAAAATAATTCCTAAAACAATGTCATTAAGTGTGATAATGAAATTTTTTCTGTCTTTTCAACGACAAAAACTAATGGGAGTGAGACAATAAAAACTAATAACACTAAAGCGATAAAAACTAATAACGCTAATACGAAGTAAACTAACAGGAATAAAGATATTACAAAAGGATGACAATATAAGAGAAATTTTCGTTGATTTCGTAGCTTTTTTACAAAAATAAGAATTATTTCTTGATTGTATCAATATTTTTATTATTTTTGCGGCGGAAATATAATACGAATATTATGATACGAGAATTTTGGGTTGAGAACTACCTTTCGATAAAGGAACGCCAAACTTTAAGCTTCGAAACGAAATCCAAGGAGGATGACTGGGCTTCTGTGGACATGGGGAACGAGAAGCGGGTTAACAAACTGGCGGTGATATATGGTGCCAATGCATCTGGAAAATCAAATATGTTGCTGGCCATACAGAATATTTTCGAGATTTTATTTACTCCACATAGCAGAAAACAATCCGTTGTTAAAACCAGAAGACCGTTTGCGTTATGCCCTGATAAGCCAACGCGCCTTTTTGTGTCTTTTTATGCAAACCATATTAGGTATGACTATATGGTTTCATACATAAAAGACTATATAATGGATGAATTATTGGAATGGTATCCTAATGGATCGAAATCACTTTTTTATGAAAGACATTTTGTTTCACAAGAATCACAGAGTGAAATTAAATTTGGCTCAAGTCTTAAAATCTCAGCTAAGACAAAGGATAATTTTATACAAAACACTCTAAACAACCATTCAGTATTATCTGTTTTCGGCAAAATCTCTTTCAGCATTGATGCCAAACCAATAGCTGACCTTTATAATTGGATTGCTAATTATATGCATGAGGTAAACATTCAAAATGATTCTCCTCAAAAGATGTTACAATCTATTGAAAAGAATAAAAAATCAAAGCATTTTTACATTCAAATGCTACAAAAAGCTGACTTTAATATTGTTGATTTTTATACAGAAACAGTAAGCGAAGAAATTCCGCATATAGGATTAACTATCAATAATGAGACGCTTTCTTTAGAAAACAAAATGATTCCATTTGAGCGAACAAAAGTGTATTTCAGTTGTGAAGCGGGGCAAGAAAAGTTTACATTAAACTATGATGAACAGTCTGAAGGCACAAAGAAATTTTTGTCAAACTTGTCATCTTTATATAAAGCGGTAACAGACAACCATGTGTTTTTAATTGATGAAATTGATTCTCAATTGCATGATGATTTGTTGCTTTATTTCCTCAACACATTCATCATGAACTCAAATGAGTCGCAGTTGATTTTCACCAGCCAGGAGACTTCTTTGTTGAACGAAGACCTGTTGAATACCCATCGTGATTTTGTGTTCTTTGCGGAGAAGAACCGCGACGGTGCTTATTCCGAATACACACGTGCGGATGAATACGGGCTGCACAAGAATCTGTCTTTATACAAGTCCTATCGGAACGGCCGGTTAGGCGCAGTTCCCCAATTAGGTTCACCTTTATTATACTTGGAAGACGATGAAGAAAATTAAGGATTCTATTATAGTAATTTGGTGAGGCAATTACTGTTTGAGGCATTAGAAATAAAAACTGATTGAATATAAGCAAACTTAACAAATATGAATGAGATTTTTTTATTAAAGAAAGATAAGGATTTTGTTTTAAATAAAATAGAGGAGATATTTCGCAAATATCAAACGATTAATGCAACGAATGATGTGCAACGAAGAACTATCCTTAGAAAATGTTGCCATGACATCGATTGTATGTTAGACGAATGCTTTGAACCAAGTCTTTGGGGTGTTGCTAAATGTAAGCAAAAAACCAATAAATGCTATTGTGTTGACGATCCTCAGCTTGTTGATGTGTCGTTTTATATTCTTGGCCAGATGCTGTCTGAATTGAATGCCAGGACCTATTGCGCTATTCCGTTAAAAGAATACCCGTCATGTCGTAAACTGATTGAATTGTCGCCTAAGGATGTTATTTCAAAAACAAAGGATTTGGTGAAGAACGACATCGTAAAAGCTGGTGTGTGCTTTTTATTATTGGGATTAGAAGTTGGCGATGCTATTAATATTGCAGATATAAAAAAACTTTATCAAGGTTTCTTAGATGAATTACAAAAAGAGATACGCGAGAAAAACGACGGAATAAATCCTGTGGAGCAAGATCTTATGTGTTGGTTTAATGCGGAAATCGGCTATTGCGATTTGGCTATGTGTAAAGCGGGAATTAGTATTGGAGAGAACGTTGCAGAACTTGTCGATATTGCTCAAAAGAACATCGAAAGGTATGAGAATCGTTCCTTGAAGGAGAGTAACAACAATAGTATTAGTTAAAACGCATAAAATGTTTGAAAAAACAATGGGGTATTAATATAAATGGTTTACTGTCGTTTTCCGTTTTTATAATATGAAATTTGTCTGTCCCACCATCTCATGTTTTACATTATTTTTGTATCTTTGCGATGTGATACTCCTTGATACGGCCACGCCTATTAAGCTATATACTTTAGGGAATAGTGTTTGGCGGATGAGGGGGATAAAGAATAGTTGTTTTACCTGCTGTTATTAAATACTTTAATTGTAGTCAAAATGCTATCACAAATAAAATTACTAAAAAAACTGAAAGAGCAGCATGACAAGCATACAGTTTCGGTTCTTGTAGGTGCTGGGTTTTCGAAAAATGCCATCAAATCATATCCAGGATGGGATGAACTATTGCGAGACCTTGTTATTGATTTGTACGGAAAGCAAATAAAGGAGAAATACAGACAACATCGGTCGAGTATAGGACCATTCTATGCAGAAGATGTCTTCACAGATATGGAAATAGCCAATATTATACGCGATATGGGTTATTTAAAGCTCGTTTCAAAGTATATTGAGGACAAAGGATATCGGGAAGCAATTGATGTGTACATAGAAGAACACCTACCTTATATTGTAGAAACGGGGGGTGTGTTCAGTATTTCGAATATGCCAAAGATACCGTTCAATTCCAGCAACTTGGATGTGCATAAAGAACTATTGCTATGCAAGTGGAAACATGTTTACACCACCAATTATGACAATTTGCTAGAATTGACCAACGACCTTTATGGGATGGATTATAAAAAAGTTACAGTTGATTACAAGTTGGCTGAACTTAGTGAACATCGGGGTATTGTGAAGGTTCATGGTAGTTTGGTTGGTGATTCATTAAGCAACGACTATGAGTTTGACAATGACAAAAGCAGACGCTACATTATTTCAGCAGAGGATTACGCAACATATGCAGAAAAGCATCAGGCGTTTTCATATCAGATGAAGACTGGTTTGTTGACAGGTGTTTTCTGTCTGATAGGATTCTCTGGCAATGACCCCAACTTCCTCGCTTGGTTGGAGTGGATGAAGGATGTGCTGGACAGGAATTTAACAGACAACGACAAAGAGAGCTCAATCAAAGTGTTCCTACTGACACCCGGTAAACCAAAAATTGAAAAATCAAGACAGTTATTCTTTCAGAACCATCACATCGGAGTTATCAATATCTTAGATCCAGAGGTTTTAAAACAGATAGGAGCAAACCCTCTATCACCAGACATTAAAACTGCATTCACCTTATTATTCAGATATTTAAATGACGGTACAACAGTGGTAGTGAACCCAGTGGACAAGACTCCTACCAATACGTTTACACAATATTATAGAGTTTGGTCGGCCATTGACACTAACAATGTGACGATTGATGACGTAAATGAGGTAAGGAGGTTAAGAAAAACGTTGGTAATGCCACCAACAGCCAATAGGCAACGTATGACGATAAGCCGTCTTTTCAACAAGAAAGATTGGACTAAACAAGATGCTGAGTTATTTGCGATTGCTTGTATGGATTGTGGACTGTGGAGTTTTAGTTTCAATAGTGACGAAAAAACAGCCCTTTTACAAGATGTAAAGGAATGGCATTTACTACAGCAAATGGGGGATGTTTTGCATAACGCTGAACCAAAGAACATTGTAGAAGATGAAACTGATTGGAATACTCATTTAAAAATAACCCATCATGCATATTTACTGGAGCCAGAGAGCATCAAAACTATTGTTGAGGGTTGGAATGCGGTAGGACAATGGGTACTGAATAAAGCGTCAGCCTTAATGCATACAGATGTAGATAAGTGTCGCATCCTTGTGGATGAATATTTGAGCACATCAGCTAATATTGAGAGGCGTTATTATGCTGCGGTTTTAGGGAACTTAGTTTCCATGCAATTTCCATCCAAGTATTCATATAACGAATATAAAACAGCCAACATCAATGGTTTTTTAGAATGTAGGGATACCATTATCAAAAACATCAGGTATAGCACAAAAAAGGATGTAAAACCATACGGCAGCAGTGGTTGGTCTTTTGTGATAGCCAAACGTGATGAGGATGTGGAAGAAGCGTTACGCTTAATGGTACTTCTTTTCATTACAGGCTTTCCGATTCAATATGGGGGCAGAAGCTTGATAGGTTCTCAGGATTGGTATGAGATCTTCAGGCGTGTGTTTGGATATATGCCGTACCCTGCATTGTATTACAGCTTGCAGTTGACTGACAACAAGATCCTAAAAAGAATAGGTCAGGATTATGCTTTTGCCGAACCGTTTGCATCGATTACACCAGACTTGATGAAAAGATTATTAAGGATAGTAATTGAAGAAGCTAAAGAAGTAAACTTGGAATCTTGCTTATGGGTAGCTAAAGAAATGATGTGCTCTGTAGCTGAAAACGAGTGGTATGATGACATGATTGCCATCTTCAAAAAGGAAGTTGTTCCCAATGCCAAGATGATGTCCAGTCAGTCAGCATTATACCAGTTTGTGCAGGATGCCGCGTTTTATCTAAGAGAAAAGGAAAAGAAGTCGGTTTTTCTGGATTTGTTGTTGGAACACTTTGATGATAACACCTACTTTTATGCTGATACCATCTATCGACTGTTTTTGAGAGAGAGTTTTGAACTAACACAACAACAGAAAAGCATGGTGGCAAAAATTGTTGAACAACAATCTCTGAATAAGAGCTATCTGTTAGTAGCACAATTAGACTACTGCAAATTGTTGGATAACAATATTGAGCAACAAGTGGTAGCTCGAATAAAAGAACATCCCGATGAGGTTCAGAATGCGGATTTTGAAGTACTTCACTCACTTACGTTTGTTACCAATGGCGATACAATTGCTATAAACGATATCAAACGCAGCATACTCAAAAAAAACATTTGGTGTTGTGGTGTGGAGGACAGCAGTGCAACGGTGCCAAAATATCTTGCCTTGAACAAAATATCAAAAGAGATCTTGTGGACTCCTGAAGAAATGAAGATAATTATGGATAATCTTCAGAATAATCTTGATTTGCTTGAAGGATGGAAATTTTCCAACGATGGATTCTTTGCGAGAGAGCAGTTAGGATTATTGGCAGATATGAAGGAGTTTGTAGAATATGATTGTATTGTTAAAAGGGATCTAATGGAGTACACAACCGTATTGGATCAAATTAAGGAGATAATGACAAGGATTTCTGGCAGCTCAAACATGCTTGAAAATCTATTTGACAAGGAAGTTGAAATCAGTGACGAGCTGCATGTGCTTGCCAGATATATAGACATATATGGTGTAGAGAATTACAAAGTGTATGTGGATACTGTAATTGACAGGGCTCTTTTGCAGTGTGAATATTCATTAACTAAAGTGCTCGCATTTATAGAATATTTGGTAATTAAACATGTCGAAGTCTTAAAAGACGAAAGTGTGATTTTTAGACTGAATATTATGCTTGACAAATACATTGAAGTTGATTATCAAAAATTAGATTTATCATTATCTGTTGCATATAGATGTTTGTACAAGATAGCACAAGTGCTAAATGAAATGAAATTTGCCAAAGAACAAACGGTAAAATATTGGTTAGAAAATAAATTCGTCAATAAATTTGCGTATTAATGTACATTGAGTCTTATCTTGTATGGCAATTGCCTTAATAATCTACCAGCAATTACCACATTCTAAAAAACCATTTCCATTCCAAAAATTCCGTATCTTTGCACCCATAAAACAAACATAAACTAAAACCAAATTATTAATATCAAAACAGTAGAAGAATAGAATAAAAAGATAAACATATAAATAAAGCGTTTTTGCTTTTTTAGTGGAACGGAAATCGGCAAATTTCTAAATTAACCACACAAGAAAGTGAAACGCTCACGGAATATCCGTGGGCTTTCTTGTTTGTGGTTAAGGTTTTGCCGAACCTCCGTTCCAAACTGAAAGTTTCACGGATTTTTTTATGTTCGACAACCAAAACCCTAAATCCCAAATCAAGAGCCGCCAACGGGTGGCTGACCACGGCGAGGTGTTCACCAATCCCCGTGAGGTGAACGCCATGCTCGACCTCGTGCGCGACGAGTCGTTCCGGCTCGACAGCCGATTCCTCGAGCCCGCCTGCGGCGACGGCAACTTCCTCATTGAAATCCTCCGCCGCAAACTCTCCCTTCTGCAAGATATCAAATCCCCGACCGACTGGGAGTTCCAGAGCCTCATCGCCGTCGGCTCCTGCTACGGCATCGACATCCTGCCCGACAACGCTGAAGCGTGCCGCACAAGATTGGAAGAGTATGTCCTTTCCCAACACCCAGCCTCGGAGAGGCTAAACGCACGCAGTGCAAGTAACACCATACAAGCCGATAGGCGCAGTGTGGTGGAAGAGACACCCGCACACAGTGAGCATCTTGAAGAGATACGACAAGAGCCATACCTCCTCTCACTCCAATACATGCTGAAAAAGAACATCGTATGCGGTGATGCGCTGACTTATCGTACCGTAGAGAACAAGCCTATTAGCTTCTGCGAGTGGACACCTATTGCCGGTAGCATGCAGTTTTCACGACGAGACTTTCAATTTGATTTCCTTGTTACACAAAGCCACCAGTACAGTCTCTTCGATGAGCAGGGTGAGCCGCAAAGCTTTGACGAGCCTGTTCGCACCTATCCTCCATTGCATTATACCCAACTTTATAGATATGACACACTATAGCCCCGACATCCTCAATTGTTTGGCTAACCTAAGCAGCGATGAAGTCTTCACCTCGCCCGAGTTGGCCAACCGAATGCTTGACCTGTTGCCACAGGAATTGTTCCGCAGTTCCAAAACACGATTCCTCGATCCTTGTAGCAAAAGTGGTGTTTTCCTTCGCGAGATTGCCAAACGCTTGTTGGAAGGTCTTGAAAAACAGATTCCCGACCTGCAACAGCGCATTGACCACATCATGACCAAGCAGGTGTTTGGTATCGCTTGCACCGACCTCACTGCTGAAATGAGCCGCCGTACACTTTACTGCACTAAGCAGGCCAACGGACAATACAGTGTCAGTACGGTTTTCCATGACACGCAGGGCAACTTGCGCTATATACGGTGCAAACATACATGGGAGAATGGCAAGTGTAAGTATTGTGGTGCCAATCGTGCTCAATATGACCGTATAGAAACCATTGAGGCCTACGCCTATCCGTTTATCCACAAAAGTATCAACGAAATATTCCATAAAGATATGCAATTCGATGTAATTATAGGGAATCCACCATACCAGTTGAGTGATGGAGGTGGTATGCAAACTGAATCTTCCTCTGGAAGTGCTGTGCCTTTATATCATAAATTTGTTTTACAAGCTCAAAAACTATCTCCGCGATTTTTAATAATGATTATCAAAGCGAACTGGTATTCTAGTGGTCGCGGATTAGACGAATTTCGCGATACAATGCTATCTGACAAAAGGATTGATACCTTGGTCGATTTTGAAGATTCAAGAGATTGCTTTCCAGGTGTTGACATTGCTGGAGGAATATGTTATTTCTTATGGAATCGAGATAAGAAAAGCATTGGATGTAAGGTTGTTAATGTCAACAAACAAGTTGCAAATGAAGATTATAGAATCTTAAACGAATATCCTGTCTTTGTTAGATCTAATCGAGCCATTAAAATCCTAAAAAAGATACAGGTCCTCAAAGAGACCACAATGGATAAATGCGTTTACAGTTCTAAGCCTTTTGGTTTTCGTAGTTTTCAGACCGGTGAGGAAAAAGCATTTAAGAATTCCGTAAATCTATTCGGTAGCAAAGGTATTAGTTACGTAAAAAGAGAAGATGTCATAACAAACAGGGATTTAATCGACAAATGGAAGGTTATCGTGTCAAAAACAAGTGCTGAACATGCAGGTCAAGCAGATAAGGAAGGACGCCGTAAAATAATATCAAAAATTGAAACCTTGGAGCCGAACACAATTTGTTCTGAATCATACCTATTGATATCTACATTTGATAGCAAGTACTTATGTGAGAACCTAATAAGTTATATCAAAACTAGTTTTTTTAGGTTTTTTATGTCGCTTGCTGTATTGACACAGAATATGGCCAAACAGAGTTTCCAATTCGTTCCCCTTCAAGACTTCTCCCATCCTTGGACAGACGAAATGCTGTACAAGAAATACGGCTTGGACGAGGATGAGATTGCCTTTATTGAGAGCATGATACGGCCGATGGAATAATGTAAAAATAAAAAAAAACAGAACGTTCTTTGAAATTTTAGGAGAAAAAACTTGCGGGATATTAAATTTTTTTGTATTTTTGCTTTGTAAAAAAATAATTATATGGTAGAAGATTATCCTACAGAAGAACCTGAAACCCCGATGGTTAATGAACCAGCCGCAGAATATGGAGTTGCTGAAAAAACAGCTTGTCGGATAATTTCTGACGAAGAAATGGCACGGTGTATTCCGCTCGAAGAGTCGCGTCGTCGGCTGACTGAAAAGATTTACAAGTTCTATCATCCTGAGGCATGAAGATTGTTGTTGAGGAACGTGTGCATCAGGCAATCGATTCATTCTATGATGTCGCCATCTTGAGGCACTGGCATACATTGAGTTATGAGATTGTGGAACGCAAGAAGAACCGTCTCTATGACGGATTGGAATCGCTTGCCAATTATGCGACCATATATCCCAAGGCCAGACTAAAAAAAGAATGGATTAATAGGGGATGGCAGGAATTTATATGCGAGGATTTCCATTTTGCGTATGAGATTATGGTTGACCTTCATGGAGAAACAGTAATCGTTGTTCATGACGCTGTCCATAGTTTTCTTTATTATTAGTATTTTCTCCTAAATATTTCTGCATAAGAACGTTCGCTTATAAAAACATAAACGAACAAACTTACATATTATGCAGACCATAGATAAAATTCTCCCTAACAGCCGGCGAGCGGTGCCGCAGATATACATGTATGACGATACATCGTTTCCGGGATGGATTAAAATAGGACAGACCACCCGTGCTGATGTGCGGAAACGCATTGACGAGCAGCATCCTATCACCGAGCCGCACAAGACCTACCACCTGCTGTGGCACGACAATGCTTTCTATGCAGATGGCAGCGGCGAGAGCTTCAGCGACCATGACCTGCACGAGTGCCTGCGTCGTATGGGCAAGGAACTTATCGGTGAGTGGTGCCGTTGCTCATTGCGAGAGGCACAAGCGGCATACGTGGCGGTGCGCCACCGCGACACAGTCGTGGAAACAGTACGTGACCTTGACTACAAAATGCGCGACGAACAGGCACAGGCTGTAAAGCAGACGGCAGACTATTTTGCCAAAATGGACGAAGAGGAACCTGACCGTCCCAGCCACTATTTGTGGAACGCCAAGATGCGTTTCGGCAAGACTTTCGCTACCTACCAGCTCGCCAAACGAATGGGGGCGAAACGTGTGTTGGTGCTTACCTTCAAACCTGCTGTGGAGGACTCTTGGCGCGACGATTTGTTGCGCCATCGCGACTTCAAAGGCTGGCAATACTATAGCAGCCGTGATACTGATAATTCTAAACTTTCAAGCCTAAACTCTCAACTTCCTTTGGTTGTTTTCGGCTCCTTCCAAGACTATCTCGGCAGGGACCGCTACGGAAACATCAAGTCTAAGAATGAGTGGGTTCACAGCATCCATTGGGATTTGATTGTGCTGGATGAGTACCATTTTGGCGCATGGAATGACAATGCCAAAAGTTTGCTTGATCTTGGGGATGCCGAGGCCAAAAAACGGCAGGCAGAGGAGGATGAGGTGATGAGTGAGAGCGGCATCGATGTGGAAAGCGGACGAGCTTGGGACGATAGTGATGTGCCCATCACTGGTGATCATTACCTCTACCTCAGTGGCACACCTTTCC
>JAEEGF010973300.1_pt1 | contig 55723 bp, 36 predicted proteins | sample 9134171 | NCBI WGS metagenome assembly JAEEGF01 (sample SAMN16246542, study PRJNA631951) | gut metagenome | biome: gut microbiome; feature: rumen; material: AP-attached | host: Bos | place: Iran: Karaj | collected 2018-10 | reverse complement strand
ATCCATTACACCTCACCAAAAGCCGTTCGCCTGGAACAGTCTTTTGCCAATCTATGGCCCACGGATGTTCGAAAAATCAATAAGCCTATTGGCTCGGTCGGCGAAATCTCATTTCACGGGAAAGGAATCGCTATTCACCATCTGATGTACAGCCACGACAATGACTATACAGCGCAGGTAGAAATTGTAATCGATCAGGTCGTTTGCGAGACAGTTGACCTTCCTACAGATAACAACAAGCGTCGCCAGGAAGTCCTCTATAAATATGATCTCGAAGAAGGAGACCATACGGTTCTACTGCGATGGACCAACCCTAAAGACATCGCGTCTATCGATATAACCAGAGCCGTGATATATAACTAAAGACAATGGAAAACAGACGCTCATTCTTAAAGAAAAGTGCTCTTGCTGTAGCCGCCGCACCTCTGCTATCATCTTGCAAACCAGAAGAAAAGACAGACAAATGGGGCATCGAGCCAGACTCTTCCGTAGACAGCACACTGATAGTCCCCAAGGCAAATGGCCTACCCATTACCGGCACATTTCTGGATGAGATTTCGTTTGACATTCCCCATCAGAACTGGGGCGAACGCGAATGGGACCGCGACTTCCACTATATGAAGGCTATGGGCATAGACACCGTGATCGAGATCCGCTGCGGTTTGCGCAAGTTCATCTCATACCCTTCCCCATACCTTCTGTCCAAAGGTTGTTATATGCCATCAATGGACCTCGTCGACATGTTCTGCCGCCTGGCCGAAAAATATGGGATGAAGTTTATGCTTGGGTTGTATGACTCAGGCCAGTTCTGGGACACGCGAGACATGAGCCAGGATGTAGAGGACAACAAATATGTGATAGAGGAGGTCTGGAATATGTACGGCAGTAAGTACAGCAGCTTTGGCGGCTGGTACCTGTCCGGAGAAATATCCCGCGCAACCAAGGGGGCTATAGAATCTTTCAGCGCATTGGGACGTCAATGCAAAGAGGTGTCGGGCGGCCTGCCGACGTTCATATCTCCATTTATGGACGGTAAGAAGGCCGTTGATGCGGCCAACGCCAACCTCACAAAAGAAGAGGCCGTTTCGGTAGCACAGCACGAGAAGGAATGGGATGAAATATTTGACGGCATCCACGGATTTGTGGATGCGTGTGCCTTCCAGGACGGTCATATTGACTATAACGAACTGGACGCATTCTTCTCGGTAAACAAAAAACTGGCTGATAAATACGGAATCAAGTGCTGGACAAATGCCGAGACCTTTGACCGAGATATGCCCATCAGGTTCCTCCCCATCAAATTTGACAAATTGAGAATGAAGCTTGAGGCGGCAAAGCGATGCGGTTACGATAAGGCTATCACCTTTGAGTTCTCACACTTTATGAGTCCCCAGAGCGCATACCTCCAGGCCGGCCATCTTTACGACAGGTATAGGGAGTATTTCGGAATATAAATTCTCGGAATCGATTCCTGAAATATTCAAAAATACCTACCGCTCGGCCAGCCAGTTGTAGGCGTTGATGAACATATCCAGCCAGGGGGTGTCGGCGTCGTGACGCTTCTCGCGGGGGTACCACGGCCAGTTCCAGGGGCGCAGGCAGCGCTCGGGGTGCGGCATCATTGCCAGATGGCGGCCGTCGGGGCTGCAGACACCGGCGATGCCCATAGGCGAGCCATTGGGGTTGCCGGGGTAGTCGTTGTAGTTGTAGCGGACTGCCACCTCAACGTTGCGGCCGGCAGGGAAGCTGAACTTGCCCTCTCCGTGGGCCACCCAGATGCCCAGCTTGGAGCCCTGAAGGGACTTGAGCATAATGGCGGGCGAGTCTTCAATGGTGACGCCCACAAAGCAGCTTTCGAACTTGTGGCTATCGTTGTGGACCATCTTGGGTGCGCGGGCACGGTCGTCGGGAGAAACCACGCCCAGCTCTGCCATAAGCTGGCAGCCGTTGCAGATACCAAGGCTTAGGGTGTCCTTGCGGGCATAGAATGCATCAATGGCGGCACGGGCCTTGTCGTTGTACATCAGTGCGCCGGCCCAGCCCTTGGCGCTGCCAAGGGTGTCGGCGTTGGAGAAGCCGCCCACAAAGACTATCATATTCACTTCAGAGAGATCTTCGCGGCCGGAAGTAAGGTCGGTGGTGTGGACATCCTTCACGTCAAAGCCGGCCATATAGAGGGCCCAGGCCATTTCGCGGTCGCCGTTGGAGCCTTTTTCGCGGATGATGGCCGCCACGGGCTTTTTGCCGCCCTGAACCCGCTCTGCACGCTGCTCGGGGAAGCGGTATACCAGCGGCTGGCCGGCAAAATTGTCGCGGCGCTGACGTGCGCACCATCCCGCCGTCTGGCGCTTGTCCAGCAGATATGATGTCTCAAACCAGCGCTGGCGCATTGCATCTATGTCAAGGTGCAGCTCGCCGCCGGAATACCTGATATCCAGCGTGCGGCCTCCGTTCCAGGAGCCGATATTGTAGAATTTGACATTCTGGCCTGCAAGATAATCTTCTACGAAAGGATTGTTGTACTGGACAATCACGCCCGGCAGCTCGCTGAGCAGCACGTTGGCGTCCAAACCGGCCAGATTGATGTCCAGACCGCCCTTGGCATTCGCAAACATACTCTCCAGCAGGGCTGTGACCAGACCGCCGGCGCTCACGTCGTGGCCTGCAAGGATAAGCTCCTGCCCCACCAGACTCTGAATCGCCTCGAAGCAACGCGCAAAATATGCGGGATCTTTGATGTCGGGGCACGCGGCGCCCACCGAAGAGCACACCTGCGCATAGGCGCTGCCGCCAAGGTTGAAGGCGGGCTGGCGGTCAAACGGGATATAGAGAATCTGCGAATTGACGCTCTCGAACGATGCGTGGATGGTTTTGGTGATATCGCTCACCTGCCCTACTGTAGAAACTATCAGCGTGCCGGGAGAGATCACCTTCTCTCCGGAAGGATATTTCTGCGTCATAGACATAGAATCCTTGCCGGTGGGGATGTTGATGCCCAGGGCGATAGCAAAGTCGCTGGCGCCCTTCACGGCCTTGTACAGACGGGCATCCTCGCCTTCGTTGCGGGTCGGCCACATCCAGTTGGCAGATAGCGACACGCCGCGAAGGCCGCCTTCGATGGCAGCCCACACCATATTTGTGAGCGCCTCGGCAATGGTCATACGGCTGCCCGCCGCCGGGTCAATCAGGCCCACCGCCGGAGCATGGCCTATTGAAGTGGCGATGCCTCGGTTGGAATCGTAGGCAATGGCCGTCACTGCCACGTCGTTGAGCGGCAGCTGTATCTCGCCGGCCGTCTGCTGGCAGGCGATAAGGCCTGTCACAGAGCGGTCCACCTTGTTGGTGAGCCAGTCTTTGCAGGCAACGGACTCCAGAGAGAGTATATCTTCTATAACTTTGGTGAGTTCTTCTGGCTTGTAGTCCGACACCGGACGGACGTCAGCATAGGGCTTCTCTACCGTGGTGCCGGTCATCACCGTCTTGGGGGTGGAACCCATCATATCACTTATCGCCAAATCTATTGGCGCCACGCCGTTACGGCTGTCTTTCAGCGTGAAGTTGTGCTCTCCGGTGGTCTTGCCAATCTTGTAGAATGGGGCGCGCTCACGCTCGGCAATCTTTTGCAGATGGTCGGCATCGGCATCTTTCATCACCAAGCCCATACGCTCCTGGCTCTCGTTGCCTATGATTTCCTTGTAAGAGAGGGTTTCGTCGCCGATTGGCAGCCTGGCTATGTCTATGGTTCCACCCACCTCCTCTACCAGCTCGGAGAGGCAGTTCAGATGGCCGCCGGCGCCGTGGTCGTGGACGGAGATGATGGTGTTGTTATCTTCCTCTGCAATGGCACGGATGGCATTGTAAGCGCGCTTCTGCATCTCGGGGTTGGAACGCTGCACCGCGTTGAGTTCTATGGCGTTGGCATATTCGCCGGTGGCCACCGAGCTCACCGCTCCGCCGCCCATACCGATGCGGTAGTTGTCGCCGCCCAGCAGCACCACGGCATCGCCGCTGCCGGGAGTCTCCTTTATGGAGTCGCGTTTCTTGGCATAGCCCACGCCACCAGCCTGCATTATTACCTTGTCGTAACCGTACATCCCGCGGCTGTCGCCATACTCAAAGGTGAGCAGCGAACCGCAGATTATCGGCTGGCCAAACTTGTTGCCAAAGTCGCTGGCACCGTTGCTGGCCTTGATAAGTATCTCCTGCGGAGTCTGATAAAGCCATTTGCGCTCCTGGAAAGCCTCCCAGGCGCGCCGTCCCTCTTCAAAGCGGGGATAGCTGGTCATATACACCGCGGTGCCGGCAATGGGGAAGGAGCCCTTGCCGCCCGCCATACGGTCGCGGATTTCGCCGCCGGTGCCCGTTGCAGCGCCGTTGAACGGCTCTACTGTGGTGGGGAAGTTGTGCGTCTCGGCTTTGAGCGAAATCACCGTCTCGGCCTTTTCGCGCTTGAAAAGCGAAGGCTGGGAGCCGTCGGTGGGGTGGAAAAGCTCCACCTCCGGGCCCTCGATAAAGGCGCAATTGTCTTTGTATGCAGAAACCACGCGGTTGGGGTTGGTCTGCGTGGTCTTCTTTATCAGTTTGAACAGCGAAGAGGGCTGCTCCACGCCGTCGATGATGAATGTTCCGTTGAAGATTTTGTGGCGGCAGTGCTCGCTGTTGACCTGGCTGAAGCCGAACACCTCGCTGTCGGTGAGGCTGCGGCCCAGGCGGGCAGAGAGGTCCTGCAGATATTTGATTTCTTCCGGCGAAAGCGCCAGCCCCTCGCGCAGGTTATACTCTTCAAAATCAGTGATATACTCTATCGGGGCTGGTGTATGGTCCACCGTGAAAATATCCTGGTCCAGGCCGCGATAGAGCCGCTGCAGCATCTTGTCATAAGAGGCATCCTCCCCTTTTACAGGGAAATACTCCTCTATTCGCTTGAGGCCGCTGATGTTCATATTCTGGGCAATTTCCACGGCGGTGGTGCTCCAGGGGGTAATCATCTCGCGGCGGGGGCCCACAAAGAAGCCCTCGATAGATGTTTCATCGGTCTTTTTTGCAGAAGAAAAAAGCCACTCCAAGGCTTCGATGGCCTCTTGTGGCTGGTTATCTACTGTTTGTACTGCTATGACGCTGCCGGCGTCTGAACGGAAAAACAATATCTTCATTTGGAACAATTTGTAGCTGCAAATTTAGCAAATTGCGTAAATTCGCAGCGTGACATACGAAGAAAAAATAGAGAAACTTTTCAACCGTTTTCCCTCCTATCAGAAGGTCGGCTCGCGGGCCTATAAACCGGGGCTGGAATCTATGCTGGCCTTTGACTCTCTGCTGGGCCATCCGTGGCAAAAGTTCCGCACAATACATATTGCCGGCACCAACGGGAAAGGGTCTGTAAGTTCTTTTCTGGCAGCGGCCTTGAGCGGCGGAGGGCGGCGCATCGGCCTCTATACTTCGCCCCATCTGGTGGATTTTCGCGAAAGGATAAAGATAGTTTCCGAAAAGGGCTTCGAGATGATTCCGCGCGAGGCGGTGGAGGCTTTTCTGGATAAGTACGAGGGGTTTATGGAGAGCGAAGGGCCCTCTTTCTTCGAAATCACCACGGCAATGGCGTTTGACTATTTTGCCGCGGCGGGCGTGGACCTGGCGGTGATTGAGTGCGGCCTTGGCGGCCGGCTGGACTCCACCAACATCATCAATCCGCTGCTGAGTGTGATCACCAACATCGGCCTGGAGCACACCGCATATCTGGGAAACACCCTGGAAGAGATTGCCTTTGAGAAGGCCGGCATCATTAAGCCGGGCGTGCCGGCGGTTATAGGTGAGATCAATCCCGCCACACGGCCGGTATTCGAGAGAATCGCCGCCGAAAGGGGATGTGAACTGGTGTTTGCGCCCGAGACCGAATGCCGCCTGAGCGCCGGGGGCCTTGACTTGCCGGGCGAATATCAGAGGCAGAATCTGGCCACCGTTTCGGCCGCGCTGGAGATTCTTGCGCGGAAATACGGCATCGGTGCCGACGCGTCCCGCATTGCCTGCGCAGCGCATCTTACCGGCCTTCACGGCCGCTGGGAGAAGATTGGCAGCACGCCCGACATCATCTGCGACATAGGCCACAACGCCCACGGCCTCAGGCAGGTATTTGAGCAGTTGAAGCAAGTTGCGCCGCAATACGGCCACGTGCATATCATTTTCGGCGTGGTCAGTGACAAGGACGTGGATGCAATTGCGCCGCTGATGATCAAGCCCGACGGGCATATCTCTTACATCTTTACGCAGCCCTCCACCCAAAGGGCAATGCCTGTACGCCGCCTCGCATATAAGCTTAATCGTTACGGCATTTCCGGCGCCACAGCATCCACAGTGGCCAGGGCCATCTCCAGGGCCAGAAAAGAAGCAGCCGCCGAAGATTTGATCTTCATCGGCGGCAGCAACTTCACCGTGAGCGACGCGGTGGCCTGTCTTCAATAATCTATTCGAACACCAGCTCTCCGAAGTATTCGGGACGATGGTAATCGGGCTGAGGCCAGCCGATGGGATTCCAGGTGACGTAGTGTTTAACGGGCATCCTGTCGCCGCATTTGTAGAAGTTGGCGCGCAGTTTTTTGCCGGAAATGGCGGCGCCGTCTATGCCGTAGATGTCAAACGGAATGGCCATAGTGAGGCTCCAGCAGCAGCGGCCTTTCTCTTTCACTATGCTCTTTGAGCCCAGCGAAGCCACGCGGCGGATGCGGCTGATCACCGAGTCGTCAAAGTTGTGGCGATGGTCACGGTCGGGACCGCAGGCGAATGTTCCGTGCCCTATGCAGGTCATCTCTATGTTGTAGTAATCGGGCTTGGATATGTCCGGCGTCATAAAGAACTCCACGCAGGAGTCGTACCAGGGCTCGCTGCCGAAGTCGTATTCATACGTGCCGCGCACTCCGCGCTCTATCACCTTGAACTGCAAGAAGATTTCATCTCCGTTGTGGGCAATTTTGAAGCTTACCCGCGGCTTGTAGGGATATTCCGGCCAGTTGACACAGTCCACCTTGTGGGAGCGGACGCTGCGGCGGTTGAAATATTTTACCACTTCTTCCATATTCACTCCCTTTGGGAGAGAATTCTTAACTACTTTGAGTGACTTTGACATATTTTTTAACAATTATTATTATTTTTGCGTGTTTATAGTGCACGAATTTAACAACTATTAAATATTTAATCAATTTTTATGGCAAAAAGAGTTTATCGTTTTGGCGGCAAGAGCGCAGAAGGCAACGGCCAGATGCGTGAATTGCTGGGCGGTAAGGGTGCAAACCTTGCCGAAATGTGCCTGCTGGGAATGCCCGTTCCCGCCGGCTTTACTATCACCACCGAATGCTGCACCGAGTATTTCAATCTCGGCGGTCAGTTCCCCGCAGAGCTTGAAAGCGAAGTCAACGCCGCTCTCGAGGCTACCGAGGCTGTGATGGGTCGCAAGTTTGGCGACGCCAAGGATCCCCTGCTGGTATCCTGCCGTTCCGGCGCCCGCAGTTCAATGCCCGGTATGATGGAGACCGTTCTGAACATCGGTCTTTGCAGCGCAACAATCCCCGGCCTTATCGCCAAGACCAATAACCCCCGTTTCGTATACGATGCATACCGCCGTCTGATTATGATGTACTCAGACGTCGTTATGGAGAAAGCCGAGGGCATCGAGCCCGAAGACGGCAAGGGCATCCGCGTCCAGCTGGACAATATGATGGCAGAGGTAAAGGAGAAGAAGGGTTACAAGCTTGACACCGAGCTCACAGAGCAGGACCTCATTGCTCTTTGCGACGCTTTCAAGAAGAGAGTTAAAGAAGTTCTGGGTAAAGAATTCCCCGACGATGCACGCGCTCAGCTTTGGGGCGGTATCGGCGCCGTGTTCAAATCCTGGAACGGCAAGCGCGCTATCGCTTACCGCCGCATCGAGGGTATCCCCGATGACTGGGGCACAGCTGTGACCGTTATGAGTATGGTATTCGGCAATATGGGTGAAACCTCCGCTACCGGTGTTGCATTCAGCCGTAACCCCGCTACCGGTGACAACAAGTTCTACGGCGAGTGGCTCATCAACGCTCAGGGCGAGGACGTGGTTGCAGGTATCCGCACCCCCAACCCTCTGAACGAGGCCACCAAGACCGAGCACAACAAGGCTCTCCCTTCACTGGAGAAGGCAATGCCCGAGGTTTACAAAGAGCTTGACACCATCCGTCAGAACCTCGAGAAGCACTACAACGATATGCAGGACATCGAGTTCACCATTCAGGAAGGTAAACTCTGGATGCTCCAGTGCCGCGTAGGCAAGCGCACCGGTATCGCCGCCCTGAATATGGCAATGGATATGCTGGACGAAGGCCTCATCGACGAGAAGACCGCCGTTATGCGCGTCAGCCCCACTCAGCTTGACGAGCTCCTGCACCCCGTGCTGGATCCCGCTTCTGAGAAGAAGGCTACCGTTATCGCCAAAGGTCTGCCCGCAGGCCCCGGCGGTGCCGTAGGTAAAATCGTCTTCACTTCTGCAAAGGCCGTTGAGGCAGCTCAGAAGAAAGAGAAAGCCATCCTGGTTCGCGACGAAACCAACCCCGAGGACGTTGAGGGTATGCGCGCTGCCGACGGTCTGCTCACCGCACGCGGCGGTATGACCAGCCACGCAGCTCTGGTTGCCCGCGGATGGGGCAAGTGCTGCATCGTAGGTTGCGACGCCGTTAAGTTTGAAGATCAGGCAGACGGCACCCGCAAGCTCTTCATCGCAGGCAAGGAATACAAAGAGGGTGACATCTTCTCACTGAACGGCAGCAAGGGCTACGTATACGCAGAGAAGGTCGGCACAATGGACGCAAGCGAGAATCCCCGCTTTGTCAAGTTCATGAGCCTCGTGGACAAATATCGCAAGCTTGGTGTACGCACCAATGCAGATAACCCCGACGACGCTGCCAAGGCTATCGAGTTTGGCGCTGAGGGTATCGGACTGTTCCGTATCGAGCATATGTTCTACGGCAAGAACAGCGAGGCTCCCCTTGCAAAACTCCGCAAGGTGATCCACACCGCTACTCCCGAAGAGCGTCTGCAGGCCATCAACGAGCTTGAGCCGTACGTTAAGGAGGCCACCAAGGCTACTATGAAGGTTATGAACGGCAAGCCCGTTACCTTCCGTCTGCTTGACCCGCCTCTCCACGAGTTCGTTCCTCAGACTCTTGACAAGCAGGAAGAGCTTGCAAACGAGCTGCACATCACTGTAGAAGAGATCCGCAAACGCGGCGAGGCTCTGCACGAGGTTAACCCTATGATGGGTCACCGTGGCGTACGTCTGGGTATCAGCTACCCCAGCCTGAGTGAGATGCAGTTCCGCGCTATCTTCACCGCTGCCGGCGAGCTTTATGCAGAAGGCTTCCAGCCCCGTCCGGAGATTATGATCCCCGTTACCGTTTCCGTTAACGAGCTCAACTTCCAGAAACGCATCTGCGACCGCGTACACAAAGAGGTAGAAGAGAAGTTCGATATGGACATCCCGTTCCTGTTCGGTACTATGATCGAGATCCCTCGCGCAGCTATCCTCGCAGACCGTATGGCACGCACCGCTCAGTTCTTCAGCTTCGGTACCAACGACCTTACCCAGATGACCTACGGCTTCAGCCGCGACGACATCGGCAGCTTTATGAAGGACTACCTGGACAACAAGATCCTCCCGTTTGACCCGTTCCAGAGCATCGACACCGAGTCTGTCGGCAAGCTCATCGAAGTGGGCGTCAAGGGCGGACGCAGCACTCGCGAGAACCTCAAGGTGGGTATCTGCGGTGAGCACGGCGGCGATCCCGCATCTGTAGAATTCTGCCACAAGATTGGTATGAACTACGTATCCTGCTCTCCTTTCCGCGTTCCCATCGCACGTCTGGCAGCAGCTCAGGCAGCTATCAAGAATGCTTAACAACTAATTCTATACAGAATGAGGGCGGCCGAAAGGCCACCCTCATTTTTATTATTATGAGCAAATTGACATCATATATAATGGTGGCCGTAAAGGGTGCGCTTATGGGCGCGGCCAATGTGGTTCCGGGCGTGAGCGGCGGCACCATAGCCCTGCTCACCGGCATCTACCAGGAGCTTATAGAATCCATCAAAAGCATCAACGGCAAGAACCTGGGGCTGCTGCTGCGCGGCCGCTTTAAAGAGTTCTGGCAGGGCATCAACGGCAACTTTCTGCTGGCGGTGGCCATAGGCATCGTGGTCAGCATCTTTTCCCTGGCCAAACTGATGACCTTCCTTCTGGAGCGCTACCCCATCCAGACCTGGGCCTTTTTCTTCGGCCTGGTGCTGGTCTCTACCGTGTATATGATCAAGGGGCTCAACAATCTTAAACTCACCTCCTGGCTCTCGCTGCTGGTGGGCGCCGCCTGCGGCGTGGCGCTGTGCCTAGTCTCTCCCAGCCACACCAGCGACAGCCTGCCGTTCATATTCATTTGCGGCGCCATTGCAATGTGCACAATGATATTGCCCGGCATCTCCGGCAGTTTCGTGCTGGTGCTACTGGGCAAATACGCCTTTATGATGGATGCCGTGGGCAACCTCAACATCCCGGTGCTGGTGGTGTTTGCCATAGGTGCCATTCTGGGCATCCTGGGCTTTTCGCACGCCTTCTCGTGGCTTCTGAAAAAGGCCTATAACGGCACCATTATGTTCCTCGCCGGCCTTATGCTGGGTTCACTGGTAAAGGTATGGCCGTGGAAAATAGCGCTTGAAAGCGGCGTGGACCGTCCGGTGCTGCCCGGGCAGTTTGCGGGCGAGCCGCACGTGGCCGGAGCCATAATCTGGGCTCTGGTGGGAGCTGCGCTCATCGTCGTCATAGAGATGGCGGCGAAGGCGGTCAAAAAACAAAGCTAATCATTCTTGACGGGTTCGGGATAGGCCACGCGACCGTGGTACATCTGCTGCAGGTTCTCTATGAAGACCTGCTTCATGGTGTCTATTTCTGCCATAGTGATGTCGCCCTTGGCCACCTGTCCCTCTGCAATCTTGCCGTCTATTATGCGGTTCACCATCTCTGAGATGCTCTCTGGAGAATAGTCCCTGAGCGATCTGGAAGCCGCCTCCACGCTGTCGGCAAACATAAGTATCACAGCCTCTTTGTCCACTGGCAACTTGCCTTTATAGGTGAACGGCTCGGTATTGGAGGGATCCCCGCCGGCATTGCAGTATTTGGTGTAGAAATACATTGTCTTGGTGGTGCCGTGGTGGCTGGCTATTATGTCCACGACCTGCTCCGGCAGATTGTTTTTCCTGGCCAGCGCCAGGCCGTCGTCCACGTGGCGGATGATGTCGCGGGCGCTCTGCTCCGGTGTCAGATGCTGATGATAGTTCTGCTCTGCCGTCTGGTTTTCGGTGAAACAGAGCGGGTTCTCTATCTTGCCGATGTCGTGGTACAGCGCTCCCACCCTGGCCAGGCGGGTGTTGGCCCCCACGGCACGGCTGGCTGCCTCGGCAAGATTGGCCACCGCCAGGGCGTGCTGGAAGCTTCCGGGCGCCTTGCGCGAGAGTTCCACCAGCAGCGGATTGTTGGTATCTGCCAAATCCCACAGGCGCATCTGCGACGGCAGTGAGAATATCCTCTCGAAAAGATAAACGAACGGAAAACCTAGTATCGCCAGTATGGCATTCAGGGCCAGGAACAGTATCACCTTCTGGTCCAGCACAGTGCCGGTAAGCAGCCGGAAGGTGCCGTATACACACATCAGGGCTATGAAGATGAACACAGAATTGGCAAATTGGCGGAAGCCACGGTTGAAATACTTGTAGCTTATGAGCAGCACCGCACCGGCCAGGGCGTTCATCAGATACAGCTCCACCCCGTTGTCGCGAAGGGCCAGCAGCGGCAGCAGCGCCGCCAGATAGAGCGGCAGGCAGATGCGGTTGGGGAAGAACTCCCTCACGAACAGCACGTACAATGCGAACGGGATAAGATATAGGATGGTTTCGTTGGAGGCGGGGAATACCGAAATACCGATGTACACCAGTATATAGAGCAGCATCAGAAATGCCAGTTTCTTGAAGTCGAAGAAAAGCGACTTGTCCACGGTGTACATCATCAGCAGGTAGATGGCCAGCAGCAGCAACACCACAAACAGGTGGCTGAGGCTCTGCATAAAGTCGGAATGGGTATTTCCTCCATAGGCAGATATGAATTCCGCCTTGTAGGAATCCAACTTGCGGGCCGTTTCGTTGGTGACCACTTCGCCGCGGGAGACTATCGTCTGGCCCGAATAAACCATTCCGGAGGTGGGCGATATATAGTCCAGCGCCTGCCGCGCCAGATTGGCTGTGGTGCGGGCGTCAAAGTACATATTGGGCACTATCACCTCAGAGAGATTGTTGCTGGCCAGCAGCGAATCCACATTCATATCGGCCGCCGCGGCACTGAGGTCCTTTTGCAGACGGGCGCAGGCATCGGCGGTGGTGAAAACATCGCTGGCGGGCATCTGCTCCAGATGCTTGCCGCGGCGGACGCTTATCATAGGGCCGTCGCTGTTCAGCGAAGAGACCACGCCGGCGCGGTAGATGCGCCGGAGGGAATGACTCACCACATCGCGGAGGGTGTCGCCGCCAAAGTCTTCAAACGCCTGCAGTACCTGGTCTATCACATTGCCGTCATAGCGGTAGCAATCCATCTGCTGGGCCGACTTCTGCTCCCTCTCCTGCTGCAGCTGGTCTTCGCTCTTCAGCACCGGGAAGTCAAAAGGGGCCACGAGCGACTCGTAGTTCCACGGACTGCCAACCTGGTAGCGGTAGCGGAAATTGTTGCGGTCGTTGAAAAAAACCAACATTACCACAATGGCAGACAGCAGCAGTAACGGTATGCGTATTTTCCTCATAATAATGGTAAAGGTAAACAAACTTTGGTAATTATAGAAAATTACCTTACCTTAGCAGTCCTTTTCCACAAAGGGTACCATGGCCGAGTGGTTAGGCACAGGTCTGCAAAACCTGGGACAGCAGTTCGATTCTGCTTGGTACCTCCAAATCATCTGAGCTGACAAATTTGCTATTGGTCAGCTCTTTTTCTTATGAAAGACACTGTAAAGAAGGGAATCAAAGAGTATGTGATGCTCGTTCTGGGCAATTTCATTTACGCTGCGGGTGCCGTTATGCTGGTGGAGCCGTACAAATTCGCTCCCGGCGGAACCTACGGTCTGGGTATGGTGTTCCACCACCTCTGGGGCTGGGAAACCGAGTATGCCGCCCTGGCAATGGATATTCCGCTGCTTATCATCGGCTTCATAATCCTGGGCAACCGCTTTGGCATCAAGACCATTGTAAGCACCATCCTGCTCCCCCTCTTTATGCAGTTTATGCACCGCTTCTACGGCTACGCCTCCCTCATTGAGCCGGGCGTCACCGACGGGATGTTCCAGCATCAGATCATCGCCTCTATTTTTGGCGGTATTGTATACGGCATAGGCCTCGGCCTGGTGTACCGCTCCCGCGCCACAACCGGCGGCAGCGACATCATATCTATGATTATGCGCAAGTATACCCATCTGTCAATGGGTATCTGCAACATAATTGTAGACGGCATCATCACCCTGAGCACAGTGCTTGCATTCGGCGACTGGAAGCTGCCGATGTATTCCTGGATCATAATCTTTGTGTGCAGCCGCGTGATAGACTTTATACTTGAAGGTCCCAAACGCGCCAAGACTATGATGATAATCACGGGCGAAGCAGAGAAAATCCGGGACTTTATCATCAACGATATGGGCCGCGGCGCCACCCTGATTCCCGGCAAGGGCCTCTATTCAGGCTCCGGCCGCGACATCATCTATGTGGTTGTGGGCCGCCGAGAAATGATACGCCTGCGCGAAAAGGTGTCCCAGGTGGACCCTGCGGCGTTTGTAAATGTGCTTGACTCCGCCGAGATTCTCGGGGAGGGATTCCAGAACCTGGACGGCTCTTCTGACGTAGTTTAGGATTTTGACGGCAAAAAAAAGCCGCCATCGGCGCCGTTTAGGCGTCGATGTTGGCGTATTTTGCGTTCTGCTCTATGAATTCGCGACGGGGCGGTACATCGTCTCCCATCAGCATAGAGAATATGCGGTCTGCCTCGGCAGCGTTCTCTACGTGAACCTTTTTCATCTTGCGGTTGGCAGGGTCCATTGTGGTTTCCCACAGCTGCTCTGCGCTCATCTCACCAAGACCTTTGTAACGCTGAACCTTGACGGCGGACTCTCCCTTGCCGCCGGACATACGCTCTACCGCCGCGCTGCGCTCTTCGTCGCTCCAGCAGTAAACCATATCCTTGCCCTTCTTCACCTGATAGAGCGGCGGTGTTGCCAGATAGACATAACCGTTGTATATCAGGTCGGGCATATAGCGGAAGAAGAATGTCAGAATAAGGGTGTTGATGTGGCGGCCGTCCACATCGGCATCGGTCATAAGCACTATCTTGTGGTAGCGCAGCTTGCTGATGTTCAAGGCCTTGGGGTCTTCGGGAGTACCTACAGACACGCCCAGGGCGGTGTAGATGTTGCGAATCTCTTCGCTCTCGAAGGCGCGGTGTTCCATAGCCTTTTCCACATTGAGGATTTTGCCTCGCAGAGGAAGGATGGCCTGGAAGTTACGGTCACGGCCCACCTTGGCTGTACCGCCCGCAGAGTCACCCTCAACCAGGAAGATTTCGCACTTCTCGGGGTCGCGGTTACTGCAGTCGGCCAGTTTGCCGGGGAGGCCTGCGCCCGACATCACGGTTTTGCGCTGCACGGTCTCGCGGGCCTTGCGGGCCGCATAACGTGCAGTGGCTGCCAGAATCACCTTCTCCACAATCATACGGGCATCCTTGGGATGCTCTTCGAGATATGCCTCCAGCGCCTGGCTTACGGCGGTGGAAACCAAACCCATAACCTCGCTGTTGCCCAGCTTGGTCTTGGTTTGACCCTCAAACTGGGGCTCTGCCACCTTCACTGAGATGACTGCGGTAAGACCCTCGCGGAAGTCGCTGGGATCCAGGTCAAACTTCAGTTTGGAGAGGAAACCGTTTTTGTCTGCATAGCTCTTGAGGGTTGTGGTCAGACCGCGGCGGAAACCGCTCAGGTGAGTACCGCCCTCTATGGTGTTGATGTTGTTTACGTAAGAATGAACATTCTCTGTAAAGCCGGTGTTGTACTGCATTGCCACCTCAATGGGAATGACCTTGTCGGTCTCCAGATGAATGGCGCTCTCGCACAGTTTCTCGCGGGTGCTGTCAAGGTAATCGATGAACTCTACCAGACCTTTTTCAGAATAGAAAACGTCGGTGCGGGGCTCGGCGATTACATTGCCCTCGTCGTCGGTGCGCTTGCGCTCGTCCCTGAGAGTCAGGCGCACGCCCCTGTTCAGGAACGAAAGTTCCCTGAGGCGGTCGGCGATGGTGTTGTAGTCATATACCGATACAGTGAATATCTCGGGATCGGGATGGAAGGTGATGATGGTCCCGGTGTCGGAAGCGGGGCCGATTTCTTTGACATCGTACAGGGGCTTGCCCTTGGAATACTCCTGCTTGAAGGCCTTGCCCTCGCGGTGGATCTCTGCGGTGAGATGGTCAGAAAGCGCATTTACGCAACTGACGCCCACACCGTGCAAACCACCGGAAACTTTATAGCTGTTTTTGCTGAACTTGCCGCCGGCGTGCAGAACGGTGAGAACCACCTCCAATGCAGAGCGGTGCTCCTTTTCGTGCATACCCACGGGGATACCGCGGCCGTTGTCGGAAACCCTTATCGAATTACCCTCCAGGATGGACACTTCCACATCTGTGCAGAAGCCGGCGAGGGCCTCGTCGATGGAGTTGTCCACCACCTCATATACCAAATGATGAAATCCTCTTGCAGAGACGTCGCCGATATACATCGAAGGACGCTTGCGGACAGCTTCCAGGCCCTCGAGGACCTGAATACTGGACGCCGAATAATTCTCTGCTTCCTGGTTTTTAAGTGCTTGCTCTTCTTGTGTCATATCTTCAAAAATATCCTTGCGAAGATACGAAAAAAACACCAAAAAACCCAGCGTTCAGAGGGCGAAAAAACCTAAAAATTGATGCGCAGTCCGCCCCCTATGTTAAGAGGGAGTTCGGGAATATCCAAATACCTGTAGTTCTGATGGTTAAGAAGGTTGCCGCCCTTGGCGTAAACGGCAAAATGACGGTTGAGCACAGCCGTGAGCACAACGGTCAAATCTGAGTACGTCGGGATAGTGCCGTCCCACGACAAACGTTCGCTGCGGTAGGTGTATGCGGCGTTCAGGAAAAAGCGGCGTTTGAAGTTATATTCCATTGATGCGTCGGCCTCCCATTCGGGCACCATATACACCGGAGAGTTGGTGCCGGTGAAGGCATTGTTGTGCCGCATATTGCCCGTCACTGTCAGGTTCTTGAACTTCCAGGATGTCTCAATACCTATCTCAGTGTTTGCATAGTCGCAATACTCGGGCAGCAGGTACGGCAGCAGGTCGTCCGTCTTCTTGGTCCTGAACTGGAGCTGGTTGGAGTAGTTGCCATAGCCGATATACGGAGAGAGCGCAAGCCTGCCTGCAATGATGCTCTCAAGCGATAGCTTGCACACCAGGTTCTTGGTGCCTATGACCTCTTCTGCGCCATAGTTGACACCTTCTATCCCGTTGCACAGCCAGGGAGCCACCCTGAAGTGCTCTACCAGCGAGTTGAGCTCGTTTCCGCCGGAAACCACGCCTCTAATCCACAGAATATTCTTCCACACCTCAACCTTGACATCCACATCGGGATGTATGGTAGTGGCCGCATCGTCGCCTATATAGGTATTGCCAAAGCGGGCGCCGGCCCTCAGTTTGAAACGCCCCAGCACATATTCGTAGGTGGGCATAAACTCCAGGATTCCGACATTCTGCTTCTGGTCTCCCTTGCCCTCTATGGCATTCTGGTAAATCATATTGACATAGATGCGGTGATCGCCGAAAGAAGAGCCCAGGGTGCCCTTGACGGACATTTTCCTATTGTTGAAAGTAGTGTCTATGACAGTCTCCTGAAGGAGTCTCTTGGCACCGTTTATATAGTTGAAATCCAAATTGTAGAACACGCTGTTCTCCTGGGGATTGGCGGAGCCCAGGGATACATCCACAGCAAAGTCGTTGTAGAAGTGGTCCAGTTCGGCACCATTATACTTATCTCCGTACAGACGGGTGTTGTAGCCCAGCACGGCCGTGAGTTCGCCGGTTTTCCAGGCCCGCTTCACATTGGCGCTGACACCGCCCCCAATCCTGACGGCATTCAAGGCATCGTCTTCTCCCAGATAATCCAGGTCGGCGGCAGAGGCTTTGCCGTCCAGATCCACACCGACATTGAACCGGGGCCTTGCAAACAGCTGCGACTTTAGCTGCAGGTCGGCCACGAAGGGGAACTGGGCGCCGAACTGCGCCATCACATAGGGAGGACGTCGGCGCTCTACCTTGCTGATGCTGTCGGTCTGGTAGGGAGTGAACTCGTATAGGTCTGTGTATGGCCTGTTGAATATCGAATAGTCAAAATCGACGTCAAAGCGCTGCAGGCTGTCGGCCACGCTGTGGTCGGAGGTTAGCGGACGGTCTATGTCCGCAATATTAACCTTGTACTGCCTGCTGACCTCCACTGTGGGGTCTATCTGGGCGTACAGACTGCCGCAAAGCATCAATGCGGCCGCAAGTGTCAATATCTTTTTCATCTATTTGATCTTCGATTTAATCTTCATTAATCTCATCTGAACCTGCTCCGGAACGTCGTCCTGGCGGCCCGATGATTTATAATTGTCGGCTATGCTCTGCCAGGTGGCCTGAGCCTGCTCAAAATCGCCGCGGTCGGCAAATGAGTCGCCCAGGGCTATGAAGCTCTTGGCCAGCCAGTAAACCTGGTCGCTCTTCTTGTCGGCAAACTCGTATACCTTGGTCTCGAGGGTGGCGAAATCGCCGCGGTTGTAGGCCTCCTCTATCAGGATGTAGGCACTCTCGGCGCCTATGGCGTCGGAGACATCAGCAGAAAGCTCTGTCAGGATGGGATTCGCAGATTCGCGGTTGCCCAGCACGATGTAAGATTTGGCGGCGATGAAATCGGCCTGGCGCAGGGATGCCTCGTCGGGCGACTCGCTGCGGAGCTTCTCCACCTCGCCAATAGCACGCATATAGTGGCGGCCGCCGTATTCCGAACGGATCAGGCCCAGGCGGGCGGCGGCGCGCACCTCGTCGCTGGAGGTAAGGCCTATCAACTTCTCGTATGCGGTTGCAGATTTATCGTACTGGCCCAGCGAATAGGTCAGGTCGGCATAGTTGCGGGTTGCGGACTCCGCCGTCTCGCCGGTAACCGACTCCAGGGCCTTTTCGTAGGCATCGGCGGCAAATTCCTTGCGGCCCTGCTTGCGGTAGGATTCGGCCATATAGTAGTGGGCCTGCCCCACCTTTTCCCCTTCAGGATAGGTTTCTATGTAATTGCGGAGCGCACGCAGGGCGTTGGCATAGTTGCCGGAGAAGTATATCTGCTCTGCGGCATCGAATATCATACTCTCCTTCTCGCTTTCGGTCTTGATGCCCGACAGCCCTACTTTATCCAGATATGCAAGATATTCAGAAGGCCTGTTCTGAAGTTGATAGATGCTCTCCATCCCGGCCAGGGCGTTGCGGGCCTCTGCTGTGCCGCGCAGCTGGCGAACCACCTTGTCATAGTAGGATATCGCCTGGGGATAGTCGCCCGCATTGGCGCTCATCATAGCCATTTCCAGCAGGGACTTGCCGTAGTAAAGACTGTCGCGGTGGTTTATGATTTCGTTGAAGGCGCTCTTGGCCTTGGCGGTCTTGCCCTGGTTCACATAAGAACGGCCAAGCTCATATAGGGAAGCCATATACAGCGGAGACTTCTTGTTCTGCTGCACGGTGGATTCCAGTACCGCCTGCTTCTTGGATTCATTTCCGGCGAGGCCGTAGGCCAGGGATGCCTGGTACCAGGGATAAAGGTCGCCGTCGGTATATTTCTTGGCCACACGCTCGTACTCTACCGCTGCAGCGGAATACTTGCTCTGCATAAAGTAAGAGTCGCCCAGACGGACGCCGGCATCCTTGTCATAGACGCCTTTGCCGCCGGCGGACTGGGAGAGATACTCGTCAAAATAATTTGCGGCAGAACTGTAGTCGCCCAGCTTGAAGTGGGTGTAGGCCACATTGTAGTACAGCTGATGCCCCAGGTCGGTGTTCATAAACGTCGGGGTCATAAGCAACTGGTTCTGCTGCGCCAGGGCGGCTTTATAGTTACCCATATTATACTGGCAATCGGCCAGATAGTAACGGGCGACATTGCTTGTCATATCGTGATTTTCCATCTCGGCAGCCTCTTCCAGCAGCGGAGAGGCGGTGCGGTAACCGCCGCTGTTTATCAGATCCACCGAGCGGAGCAGCAGCGCCTTCTGGAGGTTGGCCCTGTCGCCGGCGGTGGGCTTTTCAATGCTGCGGAGGGCCTCTATGGCGCTCACGTAATCCTTATCTTCCAGAGAAGATGCGGCAACATAAGACTTGATAATATCTTCTTTTCCGCTGTTGGGATACAGCCCCACGAATTTATGGAAGACGCTGATGTCGGAATTGACATCGTAGCTAAGTTTGGCAAAATTGAACAGGGCGTCTTCGCTCACCAGCGGGTCGAAAGAGAGGTTAGAAGCGGCCTTGAAGGCCTCCAGGGCAGCCATTTTGTTGCGCTTCTGCAAATAGCAGTTGCCCAGGTAGTAATATGCGCTCTGCCCTATCGCGTCCTCTGTGCCGGCAACCCTTTTCAGCGCCTCCTCTGCCTTGTTCACATCGCCCAGCGAATATGCCAGCACGCCGTAGAGATAGCGGTCTTTGCGGGTGACCTTTACTCCGGAAGAGATATATTTCTTGAGGTGGCGCATAGCCTCCTCGTTGTCTCCCTTGCCAAAATACGACTCGGCCACCATCCTGCTCAGGTCGGCCTTCTGCTGATTGTTCACGCGGGAATAGAGCTTAGGGCCATTCTCTATGGTGTAGTCATAGTCCTTCATCATAAACTTGCACTCCACCATATAGTATTCGGCCAGCAGAGCAAAGCGGGAGTCGTCGCGGGCCTGCTCAAAGAACGAATATGCCTCGTCAAACTTCTTCTGCAGATATTTCACATAGCCCGAATAATAGATGGCCGGGAATGTATACTGTGACCGTTTTGCGGCGATGACCTTCTGGAAACCTTCCAGAGCCTCGTCGTACTTGCCGGCGTATATGCTGCAGTAAGACCTCTTGAAATAGAACGGAATGTGCGCGCTGCGATACAGGTTGCGGGGCTGGATGCCCTCGTACATCTTAAGGGCGTCTGTATATTCCTGGCTGTCAAACTTGGCATCGGCCAGATTCAGCTTGAGCACGGCCAGCTGCGGGTCGTTGGGGAAATCCACCTCCAGGTTCTTTACCAGGCCGTCCACATCTTCGCGGCCAAGGGCAATGGCGCACATAATCTTGTTTGCCATCACCTCGGAATAAAGCAGCGAATGTTTGTCGGGAAGGTCCTTTGCCAGAGCATCCAGAGCCTTCTCTGCAGAGACATACATCCCGCTGTTGTACAGTTCTTTGGCCTGTTCCAGCCGCACCGAATAAGAATCGCTTCCCAGCACCTGGGCGGGTGCGGGAACGGCGGCCAGCAAAAGGGCCGCTGCAGCCGCCATACAGAGTATTTTATTGCGCATTATATTCAACTCTATTATTGGGTCAAATTTAAGCTTTTTTTCTAAATTTGGGGTATGGATACTAGCACCCCACTGATTGAATTTTCCCGCGTCGATATCAATAACGGCGACAGTCTGGTTATCGCGGACCTGGACTTTACCCTTAACAAGGGCGATTTTGTGTATCTCACCGGCAAGGTCGGCAGCGGCAAGACCTCTATTTTGAGATCTTTTACCGCAGAAAATCCAGTGCGAAACGGCAAGGCCCGGGTGGGAGATTTCAATCTCATAGGCATTAAACGCAAGCAAATACCATACCTAAGGCGTTCCCTGGGGGTTGTGTTCCAGGACTTCCAGCTGCTTATGGACCGCAGTGTGCACGACAATCTGGAGTTTGTGCTCCGCAGCACCGACTGGAAAGAAAAGCGCGCCATTGAAGAGCGCATCAGCGAGGTTCTGGAGCAGGTCGGCCTCACCAGCAAGGCCCACAAGATGCCCCACCAGCTCTCCGGCGGAGAGCAGCAGCGCGTGGCGATTGCCCGTGCCCTGCTTAATAAACCCGCGGTGATTCTGGCCGACGAACCCACCGGCAACCTGGACGGCGAAACCACCGCCGGCATTATGGAGCTGCTGACCCGCATCAACCGCGAGACCGGCACCGCCATAGTTATGGTGACCCACAACACCGCCCTGCTTAGCAAATATCCCGGCCGCGTTTTCGTGTGCAAGGACTGCAGCTGCCACGAGATTATCAGCGAGCAGGAAATCATAGAACTGGACTTCTAATGAAAAAGCGCTATGCCGATATTGTGGGCTGGTTCGAAGAGAATATGCCCCTGCCCAAGCCGGAGCTGCATTTTGACAACGCCTGGCAACTGCTGGTGGCGGTGATGCTATCGGCCCAGTGCACCGACAAACGAGTGAATATGGTGACCCCCGCCCTGTTCGAGGCCTACCCCACGCCCAAGGCAATGGCCGCGGCCGGCTTTGAAGATGTGCTGCAATACACCAAATCGGTATCCTATCCAAACAGCAAGACTCAGCATCTGATAGATGCCGCAAAAATGATAATGAGCGACTTTGGCGGCGAAGTGCCCAGCGACGGCGAGCAGCTGCAAAAGCTTCCCGGCGTGGGCCGCAAAACCGCCAATGTGGTCACCAGTGTGCTGTGGGACAATCCCGTGATTGCGGTGGACACCCACGTTTTCCGTGTGGCGCGGCGGCTTGGCCTCAGCAAAGGGACCACGCCTCTGGCCGTAGAGAAAGACCTCACCGCCAACATCCCGGCAGAGAAGCGTCCCACCGCCCACCACTGGCTCATACTCCACGGCCGCTACGTGTGCAAGGCGCTCAAGCCGCAGTGCGAAAAGTGCGGCCTGGCCCCTTTCTGCGCCGAATACAAGAAAACCAATGGCGCAAGATAGCTTCACCGATATCCTTGCCGACTACCGCTCGTGGCTTCGCTTCGAGCGGAGTATGTCCCCGAATACCATAGAGGGCTATTCCCGGGATGTGTCGGCCCTTTTCGGCTGGCTGCGGGAGGCGGGCGTCGCCAAGCCCGAAGACGCCACCGGCGACGACCTGTGCCGCTACATCGGCGCTATGGCAGAGCAGGACATCTCCAAGCGGAGCCAGGCCCGCGCCATAAGTTCAATCAAATCTTTGTACGATTTCCTGGATCGCGAAGGACGCATCTCAAAGTCGCCCTGCGACGCCCTGGACTCGCCCAAGATGCAGCGCTACCTGCCGGTGGTGCTGAGCGTGGACGAAGTCAGCGCTATCATCAACTCGGTTGACCTCTCCAAGCAAGAAGGCCACCGCAACAAGGCGATGCTGGAGATGCTCTACAGCTGCGGCCTGCGTGTGAGCGAGCTCATCACACTGAAAATTTCCGACCTTTTCTTTGACGAAGGCTTTATCCGGGTCAAGGGCAAAGGGAGCAAGCAGCGGCTCATTCCCGTGGGGGAATATGCCGTGAGCGCCGTAAAACTATACCTGGACCAGCGCCGCACCCTTCCCGTTGCCAAAGGCTGCGAAGATTTCCTGTTCCTGAACCGCCGCGGCCGGCCGCTGACCCGCCAGATGGTCTTCACACTAGTTAATGAACAGGCAGCTGCAGCCGGCATCGGCAAAAAAATCTCTCCCCACACCTTCCGCCACTCCTTTGCCACCCATCTGGTAGAAAACGGCGCCGACCTGCGCGTGGTCCAGCAGATGCTCGGTCACGAATCCATCCTCACCACAGAAATCTACACACACATCGACACCGCCAAGTGGCAGGAATCCATCCTCAAATACCACCCGGAACGGTAATTAGATCATTCTTATTCTTTGTGTAGTGGATACCATTCGCTGGGGAAATAACCTTCATTAATTCTTTTCAAGACCATTGAAGGGCTGCCGATGTCTGCAGAGTAAAATGACTCTGGAAGTATTCCTACATTTTGCTTCGGCTGATTAATAGTCCAAACCTCCCAATTGTTTGAGACTCTCTTCTCAAACAGAGGAAACCGGCCATAGTCTTTACTCCTACGAAAGACGGAGTAATCCTATAACATGCAATTATATCTTTGTGCAATCTCATTAGCATAATCGTTGATATTGAAATGTTTATTATTAATATTACTCATAGTCCTAGGCAAGCAAGCATGCCAACGCATAATGGTTTTTGAATCAGAAAAGTATACTTTAGCAAGAATTAGATTTTCTGAGGATGTCGTATAAAAGAGTTCGAGATCCAACAAATCAATAAAGTGCCCCATTGTTACAAATGACAATAAGTCTTCAATTATTTGATTCTGATTGACTCTTTCTCTATATAGAGCACAGTCTAGTTTATAACGGCCGATATCTCTGTAATTTTGTTCAGCTTCAATTATATCATAGCATTTGATGTAGATGCAGTTATCAGAAATTTCACTTGCACTGACCTCTTTAGCCATAGAGATAAGTGCATCTGATGTACTTGTAAATGAACCGCGTAAATCCATCATTCTAATAGGGGGTAAATAGGTTAACTATATTAGTTTTTATAGACGGGGCAAATATATATTCTAATCCACCTATCCAAGTTGGATTAGCATCATTACCCATAAAGTGCAGTCCATTCTTTATGGAAACATCTTGATTGTAATACATTAGCTCTAATGTGGACTTGGGTATTTTAACTTGCACTAATGTGCCTTCGTTACTAATATATGTCGCGGCATATTCTGGAGAGTCTGTCATGTACAATGGTGCATTCCCACTCTCAGTACCTGTAGTTCCTCTGTACAGAGTCACGTATGAACCGTCAGGGTCATTAACGAAATCATATTGTATAGGCTCATTAAGATTAGAAGCTTTAGGAATCGTCGGTTTACGGATTTTGATGGGGCTGTCATTTCTCACAGTTTGCTGCGATAGTTCTATTGTAGGGCGAGGCTCTTTCCCCGTCCAGAACGACTTCCCATTTACTTTCGCTGCGACGCCTTGTATGGCTCCTCCCATAGCTGCTCCTGAAAAGATGCCGAGTGCCATTCCTTGGGCGCCAGCGTTAATTGCACCATCGATAGTCCCGGTTGATAACGCGCCAAATCCAAGTCCGTTGACCGCACCCGCAGCCGCTCCAGAAAAGGCTCCAGTAAAAGCGCCCCCTAAGAATCCGCCATAACCGGCAGCTGCGACCATTGGTGCTACGGCTGCCCCGACATAACCACCTATCATAGCAGACGTGCATCCTATCAGCACCCCGCAATAAATGTAGCCAAACATCTCATCACCAGTCGCACCATTTGCCTTACCCAGCTTATAGCCTTGGTATCCACCTACAACACCTCCGATAATAGCGCCTGCGGCTGCAATAAGAATCGCGTCGTCTATTCCAAACAATTCTCCAGTTCGGTCGTTATACTTCAGCGGATTATTCAGGCAGTACGAGTATCTGTTGAAGTTCCCGGGGAAATCCGGCGACTGGACGTACGGGTCGGGAGAGAGGAAGCGGCCGAGGACGGGGTCGTAGAGGCGAGCGTTCATATTGATGAGGCCGAAGTCCTCCAGGTGTTCGTGGCCGCACCAGCCGCGGTTGATGTAGAACGATGTCGAACCCCTGCCCCAGGCATCGAAGTTGCCACCGCTCTGCAGCGCGCCGCTTATTGCAAGTACATTGATGCTGCCCAGATAGTCGCGGCCTATGACGTAGGGTTGCCACTGCGTCCAGTTCTGTCCTTTGAAGAGCACCATAGGCGCTGTGTATGCGTCGCCGCCCAGATAGAGCCACTCCGACAGGCCGTCCATCACGTCGTCGTTTATCTCGTAGCGGCCGCCTATGTAGTAGCGATCTATGTTCTCTCCCCAGCGAGTGATGTGCGTCCTGACCCTGTCATGGTCGGCATCGTAGGTGAAAGAAGCGGATTTGTCGCCCTGTACTATAGTAGATGGCCTGTCGTATGCTGTGTATGTGACACTCTGCTGCGCCGTGCCCATCGGAGATGTAGAAGTGGCGTAGAGGTCGGTTATCCTGTAGGGATGGTCACCATCCTGATAGGCCATCGTCCCCATGCCGCCCATCGAGGTGATGTTATTGTTGGTGTCGTAGGTGATATTGTTGTTTGCCGCACTTGTGAGTCTTCCCAGATTGTCGTATGAGAAGTTCTCCGTCGTGGTGTTGCCGCCGTAGGTCCGCGAGCGTGACAGCAGGTTGCCGGTTGTTGCATCGAACGTGTAGCTGTGGTCCATCAGCGCACCGCCGTTCAGTTTGCGGAAGGTCGGCAGACCGTACTCGGTGTAGCCATAGGTGCGTGTCACTCCTCCGGAGGTCGCTGCCGTAGGCTGCCCCAGGTCGTTCTCTGCGCTGAGCTGGTATATCACCGTGCCGTCCGGCAATGTGGTTTTGTAGTTGTGTCCGTTTGCGTAATAGTAAAGTTCTGATGTGATATATCCGTTGTGGTTGGTGTAGGACACCGACGATGTCCTGCCGTAGGTGTCATAGATGAAAGCCTTCTGTAGCCACCTGCCGCCGGGGACGGAGTCCTTTACGCTGAGAGGACGGTCGTATGCATCGTAAGTGTAGCGTGAGAGTGTGCCGTTGGTGGATATCTTGGAGACAAGGCGACCGCATGTGTCATATGTAAACGATGTGTTGAAGTCGGGGCGTATTATGGATGACATTCGGCCCAGACTGTCGTAGTGGGTGGCGATGCTGCCCAAGGCATTGGATTCCGTTATAGTGGACGTACCGTTCGCATTGGTGGCATACGATGTGCTGCGCGTTCCGGCGGAAGGGTCGACTATGGACGTCCTTCTACCGAGGGTGTCGTAGGTGAAGGTGGTCGCCGGCAACCCGGTCTTGCCAACCAGCATCGGCTGTCCGTCGTCACGGTAGAAGTATGTCACCGTGGATAGGGAGTCAGCCGCTATGCGCAGCTCCCCGTCGGGCCCAGTCTTCCTTGTCGTCTTGATATTGTCCTTTGTCTCGGTGACGGTGGTACCGGTGCGTTTCCACCGTGTCATGCGTCCGGACGGCTCGGATACAAGTCCTAGCCTGCCATATTCATCGTAGGTGTAAGTGGTCCAATATGTAGGAGAGGTCCCTCGGTATGGCAGTGACACCTTCTTCCGATGGCCCCGCTGGTCGTACTGCGTTGCGACCTTCTGCCACTGGCCGTCGAAGCGTCTCTTGGCGTGCAGCACCTCCCGGCATGCGGCATCGTAGTCGATGATGACGTCGGGCGCTCCAGAAGATGTGGATGTCTCCCTGTAGACGCCGCTGCCGCCCCAGGCGCGCGCAAGTGAATCAACCGTCCCGTCGGGATGTACGGTGCGGGTCACACGGCCCCATCCGTCGCGATATGAATGCGTAAGCTGGCCCTTGTGGTTCGTGACGATGGACGGATTGCCGTATTGGTCGAAACCTGAGTATGTCGTGGTATGTCCAAGGGCGTCGGTTGACGATATAAGATGTCTCCCCGAGTTATCATAAGCATACGACTTTCCTGTGAAGACCATTGAGCCTGACGGTGCCGACTCCTCGCGGATGACGTTGCCGTGGCTGTCATACTGCCAGCGGTCGGTGGAAGATAGATGCGCTGTTGGCTGTGAATTGTCGGATGCCCGCTCCAGCCTGTATGTATGCTGCGTTATTGGCCGGAACAATGTGTCGCGAGTATAGACGACACGTTCTCCCATCTTGCTGATGCCATCCCCGTCGCGGTCGTGGAACGAGTCCTGCGATGACACTATGCCGAGCACATATCTCGTCGGTGTGTTGCTGTGCTGATATGTCGTCTCGACGATATCTTTTGTGATGACCTGCGCTCCGTTCAATGTGCAGCTCTTCAACGTGGTGACCTTGGTTGGGAAGTCGAAGTTGCCGCTCCTGTATGTATATGTTGTCGTGCTCAGGACACCGTCGATGGACTGCGTCACATCCGTCTGTGTCAGGCGAGGAGCAAGCTTTCCATTGAAGGTGTTGTTGTCGTACGAATATGTGGTTGTGGCCAGTGGTCCATGATTGATGTAACGCGAATACAGCGACACGCTCATTAGTACGCCCCTCTTCTGCGGGTTGTACACACTGATGGTATTGTGGTAAACGCCGTCCAGGTTGGAGGATGTCTGCGTCTTGGCGAATCCGCAGAACCCCAGGCCTTGGGTATGAACAACTCCGTCATACCATGAATAGGTTTCCTGAAGCCCCGATGGCGTAGTGGCAGTCTCGGACATGAACCCCTTGGCACCTGTAAGGACATATATCGGCAGCACGCGCAGCTGGTAGCCGTCGTCGGCGCTTACCGTGGTGTTGCCGGTCCAGTATGTGCTAGATTTGGGAAGGTAGCCGTAGGTGTTGCGCACAATCTTGCCGAAGCTGTCGCAGGACTGGACCAGGTGGCGGAGGGGAGGAACGTAGGACGTGTAATCGTAAATGCGCACATACTTCCCGTAGACAGTCACGAAACTGCTCATGGCGGAGTGTTCGACAACGTTGGGCGGAAGTAACACGGCATTATCGGGGATGGCGGTGGCTGTGGTGCTGTAGTAGCTGAAACCAACGCCATTGATGTTTCTGTAATATAAGATGTCCGAGTCCCTCAGCTGCACCAAGTCAGGATATCCGTCCCGGTCTATGTCCATGAACATGAACCTGTCATCCGCCTGGTAGTTGCAGATGTGCATCGTATCTGTCTGGGCAAATCCTATGCCGGTATTGTAGTGGAAATACCACCTGTCATCATAATGGGACGCCTGTATGATGTCAATGTAGCCGTCGGCGTTTATGTCCGCGAAATATGAGCGATCGGTATCAATGATATCCGAATGGATTACGTTTATCCAACCGTCATCTGCCAGCTCATCGTTTTCATATCGGTATACATACATCCTATCAACAGCAGCGATGCACAGTTCAGTTCGGCCATCGCCATCGATGTCTTGACACACAATTCTCCTGTCCTGATTAAAGGTGACTGGCTGCGTGCCTATTTCGTCGAGCAATTCGCCGGTTGCCAGGTCAACCAGACTGGTCCAACTCGTCTGCCCGTATTCATAGCAGTTTTTACTGTAGCACATTGCCAGCATCTGGGTGGTACCGTCGCCGCGGAAGTCGCCCCAGCGGAAAGCACGCTGGCTCGGGCTGTAGTGGATGCCGTTGTAGATACGGCCTTTGAGAGTTACTTCGAAACTCGTTACTGTGACATTGTTCGCGGATAAGGGGTTATATTTCCAGACAGATATTTTTATACGGGACCCGTCGTTGTTGGTTGATAGACAACTGACGATTACCATCTCATCCACTCCGTCTCCATCTACGTCCACGGCTTCTGCTGTTAGAAAACCAGACGGAGGTGATATGGAGAAGCGGACATCGGGATTGGTCAGGCTGGGGATGAAGGCCAAAATAGAGTCGGCTGGATAACTATATGCGTACTTATGATATCCTATCTGGGTGTAGTTGTTGATCCCCGCATAGCCCACAAGGCCGTCATCGTAACTCCCCGGCACAAACTTGCCGCGGCGGAAAATCGGGTTTGTGGTGATGCCTCTCTGAAGAGTTATCGAATCCGCCAGCTGAAGATGGCTGGTACCAGACGGAGTGTCATTGTCATAGCCATAGGTAAACGTAAGTGGCGGCAAGGACTCGCCGGATGAATTTGTTACTGATATCGACGTCAGTAGGGAAGCGTTAATAGAGGCAGGAAATATATTGGAAAACGAATAAGTATAAAGGTTAACTCCGCCAGACTTTGATGTAATGGTAGAAATAATAGGTTTTCGAGTCATTTTGCGGCCTGCGTAATATCCGAAAACACCGCTGTACGAGATGTTGCTCGAGAAGATGATGCTGGCCGAGGCATTTCCGGCGGCATCGAACCCGTAGCGAACGCCCGTAAGCGTCGGTCGGGCATCTTCGTCGAAGTTGGGAGTAAACGTATAAGTATATTCTATCCTGTCTCCGTTGATGTTGGTCGTACTTACTACGGGATAGACGGGCATCGTGAACCTGTTGTCTACGGACATGCCGTAGACGGCGGTGGCACCGTCGGGATATAGGGCGGTAAAAGAGTTAATATATCCGCTCAGTCCCCTGTGTGGTGCCACGAGAATATGTCCGGTGGCAGTAACCAGAGGATAGGAAGCAGACGTGGCTGGATCTAAATTGGTTACCAGCCGGACCCCGTCCAAAGAGAATACACCATCCCTGTCGGACGAGTCAGGGGCTTCAATTACCCCATCCCAGTATGTTGTCTTGCTTGAGAGGGTGATTTCTGAGAGCCCTGCAATGTCCCATCCATATCCCATATAGCCGTAGCCGCCCTGACTGTTGTAGACCAAAGAAAGAGATGGTGCATAATTGACGTCAGGGGCGGTGAAGATGGGAACGGAGTATGTCCTCGCTCCCGAGCCCGAGACGCCATAGTCCAGAGGAATGGCCCCTACTGAATAATCCGTCATGTCCCGAATGTCCCTTCCAACAGGCAAAGGCCGCAGTTTCATAACTTCGGCCATCATTGAATCTTGGTATGCATCTTTCTCGGCTTGAGTCTTGATGAAAGGACTTATCTTGACGGTGTCTTTCTCCGTATACTTATAAGATGGCTGCCGCCCGTCATCACTTGAATCATCAGCAAGTTCTGCATTGATAAGCCTACTCGTATCAACATTTGGCATACTTCTTTGCCGCGCTCCTTGATATACTCTCGAAACTCGATTCCCAAGAGTATCGTGCGAATACTGAAAGTGGTTTGTCTGCGCAGAGACACTACCACTCAACAAGAGTGCCAGCAGCGACAATAAAATACGAGATTTCATGACAACGGGACTTTTATCAAAGTTATGGAATTATTACGGCAATCCCAAACGGAATGCAATGCGACCGTACTGTCACAACAGCAATACGAAATTCACAGGTAGCAAGGACACTTCTGGGAGGGTTGTGGAGCATGTTTGTGCGACCTGTGAGGCCAAATCGCCGCGCAGGTTGCAGCAATAGCCGTCAGAATGCCCTGAAGGGCACATGTCCGCAACCTGCGAATGTCGTGATGCCCCGAGCAGATAATACCCGAAGCTTGAAGGGATTGAGTGCTGCCGGGGATATTGTGCTTTTTAGCTGCGCGTCAGCATCACAAGCTCCGGTTAGGGGCGCGAGCAAGGCGAGCGTCACTAATTGAGATTGTCGACGACGTTACGGGTGCCTTCAAGGCATCCGTAAAAGGAGGAGTCAAGCGAAAAGGAGCTTTGAAGCGGTTAAACGCGCAGCGTTAAGAAAAGCACCATCCCCGACAGCCCTCATCCCCTTCAAGTAAGGTAAGATATCAGTGTTCTTTAACAGTTGAGCACAGCAATAACGTCCACAGCATAGTGTATAGAACAACAATGTGCTCATTCCGCTATCGGACAGCGGGATGAGCACATTGTTTTAGCAGACAAACTGACTATCAGCCTAATAGAGGCGGAGCCGTGCTCAAGGGTAAAAGAATTAAATCATCAGGGCTGCAACGAGTGCCAAGATGGCATAGAACTCGGGGAGAGCGGCGTAGATGAGGGTGTTGGTCATTACGTTGTGGCCCTGGCTGACGCCGATGATACCGTTGGCGCAAACCTGGCCCTGACGGATGGCGGAAAGCAGGCAAACTGCACCCACTGCGAGGCCGACGCCGAAGAGCATCGGACCCTGGGCTGCGAAGTCCTTGCCCATCCACATCAGGAAACCCACGAAACCGTAGATACCCTGGGTTGCGGGAAGCGCGGAGAGAATCATATAGGTTGATGATTTTTCAGGAGCTTTTTTGAGCGCTCCCTCTGCTGCATTGCCCGCGATGGTGGTGCCTATGGCACTTCCGATACCGGCCAGACCCAACATCAGACCGAATCCGAGATAACCGAGAATTAAATTGATCATAATTGTTATTTATTTTATTAGTTATTATTTTTCAATGGGTTGTATTTGGCGCCCATACCTTCGTAGCCGCTGTTCTTGAAATACTCCAGGAAGTTGAGTCGCAGAGGGTGTACAAACGCACCCAGGCAGCACATCAGCAGATTCAGGGTGTGACCTATCAGTAATATCAAAACGAATGCTATCCAGCGCCCAACGCCGCCGTCGCCCAGCACCATAGTGCCAAGGGTATTGAAGGCGCCGCCAAGCATACCGCCGGCGAGGCCCAGGGCGTAGAGACGGATGTAACTGAGCACGTCGCCCAGCAGGCCGGTTGCGGTCTGGTAAGTGTCCCAGAGACCGGCGCCGATATTGATCAGCGGGTTGCGGCCCGGCTTGTTGAACAGGAATATTCCCAGGAACGACAGCGCCCCCACTATAATGATGGCCCAGCGGGTCACATTGGGCGAGAATATGCCGCCCAGCGTGAGCAGGGCAATGGCTATGCCGCCCACAATCAGTATCAGCCAGCCCCAGGCGCTCACAGCCTCCTTGAAGCCGAAGCGCTTGGTGAACATCACCGCCTTGACAGTCATCGCCAAAACGAGATGGAAGATACCGATGATGATGGAGAGCACCATACCGTAGTCGTAAGTGGTGCCGGGGAACTTGGCCGGCAGCATAATCTTGTGCATCCACTCGGGAACCCAGGCGGCGGTGCGCAGGTCAATGCCAAACGCGGTGCCCAGCACCAGGCCCACTATGGTAGTAGCCACGCCCAGAATGGTGATAAGCGTGCCCATTCCCTTGAACATCCCTATCTTGAGCCATCCCTTTGCTATTGCTATGCCCGCCAGTATCAGCACCAGGCCGTAGCCGGCATCGCCCATACACATTGCAAAGAACAGCAGGAAGAATATGGATATCATAGGGGTCGGATCGGCCTCGTCGTATACCGGCAGGCCGTACATTCCGGTGATGCGCTCGAATTCACGGGCGAACTTGGTGTTTTTCAGCTTGATGGGAGGGTTGTCCTCCGGACGGGTCTTCTCTTTGATGCAGAAGGCGTCCAGACGGGCCATCTCCTTTTCCAGACGCTCGTCTTCTGTGCTGGGGGCAAAGCCCACGAACACAGAGAGGGTGTCCTCTGCGGCATTGTCTGCCGCAACACCTGCCAGATAGTGGTCCAGACGGCCCATAATCTTGTCGTACTCCTTCTCCAGAAGAGGCATATCGCGGTCCTTGGCAGCCCTGATTTCTTCCAGGCACTTGGCCTCTTCCTGCTCGAGCTCCTTAACGCGAAGCTGAATCTGCGATGCGGAGGCCTTGGGCGCGGCAATCTCGCTGCCTGCCAGGAATGCGGGCATTTTCTCCGACTCGGGGAGTACGGTGGTGAAATATTTGGTGCCCTTGTGCTCTGAAATCACCTGCAGCGGCACCTCGTTTTCCCATTCGGGATCAAATCTCTTGGCAGCAATCTGATGGAAATGAATCTCCATACCGCGGCCGCGCAGAGCCTCTATGGCATCGGCAGAAAACTCGCCCCAGGGCAGGGCTGCATCATATTTCTTTTTCTCTGCCTGAAGTTCCTCGCGGATTTTTACCAGTTCGTCGCTGGTCTCCGCCTCCAGATTTGCCATCTGCTGCTTGATGCCGGCCGCCTGGGCCAGTATCGCAGCCGATTCGCCGTCCACCGGCTTGGTAGAGCGGGTGATGTCCACCACGCCCATCTCGGCCAGGTCGGCCAGGAATTTCTCCTTGTCTGCACTGAGCAGGATAAAGGAATATTTGGTCATTCTCTCTATCATAGCTGCTCCTCCTCTTCTTCCGCCGCGTGGCGGGTCTTTACTATCTTCTGGGAGGCCTTGGAGATATTCTCCTCATCCTCCATAAATCTCTTGATCTTGCGCATAGCCTCCTGATAGCCGGGAATCTGCACCTTTTCGTACAGATTCACCTTCTGGGTGGTTTTCTTGCGCTGGTAGTCCAGGATACGGGCCTTTTCCAGCAGGATCTGGCTTTCTATGCCTATCTGGGCCAGGTTCTTGAGGATTTCCACGCCGTCGGTATACCACATCGGCTTGGCAAAGGCGTCGAAAGGCTTCACGGAATAGTTTATGGACTTCAGGTGCGGAGTCTTGACGCCCGCCACCTTGACCACATCCAGTTCCACGCCGTCTATGGTTATCAGGCCCGGCTCAAACTCGTTCCAGAGAGAGGCCATATAGTCGTAACTCTCCAGGGCTTTCTGGTATTCTCCAGAAAGCTCTTCGGCCCTCTCCTTGGCGTGCTTCACCTCTGCCCGCAGCGCACTCTCTTTGTTTTTGAGGGTGGGCAGCGCGCGGGTGCGGATCTTCAGCTGGCGGCCGAGCTCCGTGAGCGACGTCTTGTTATATTGATATTTAATGGCCATTTGCCTACTCTTTCCAGTACTTTTCTGTCAAAGATTCCTTGATACCAGTCTCTGTCTTGGAGAAATATTTCCTGAAGAGGCCCCAGGCGGTGTCCAGCATCTCCTCTATGGAGATATTTACGTCTATCGCAAGCAGTTTCACCGAATATTCCTTGGCGTATTCCAGGCAACGCTTGTCGTAGTCGCTAAGGTCAAAACCGTTTTCCAGTTTGGTCTTGGCGTTGGCGGCATCGGCATAGAGACGCACGGCGGTGTTCATCACCGCACTATGGTCCTCGCGGGTCTTCTTGTTCTGAACCAGCTGTTTCAGACGGGAAAGGCTGCGGAACGGGTCAATAATGACCTTTCCTGTGTCAGTGTCCATACGCAGGAACAACTGGCCTTCTGTGATATAACCGGTGTTGTCGGGGATGGCGTGGGTAATGTCACCGTCGTTGAGGGTTGTGACCGCAATGATGGTGATGGAACCGCCGTCGGGCAGCTGCACGGCCTTCTCGTAGATCTTGGCCAGGTCGGAATAGAGCGAGCCGGGCATAGAGTCCTTAGAAGGAATCTGGTCCATACGGTTGGAGACGATACACAGCGCATCGGCATACAGCGTCATATCGGTGAGCAGCACCAGCACTTTCTCGTGCTTGTCCACGGCAAAGTATTCGGCTGCGGTGAGCACCATATCGGGAATCAGCAGACGCTCTACAGGCGGCTGGTCGGTGGTGTTCACAAAGCTGATGATCTTGTTCAGCGCGCCGGCAGCCTCAAACGCCTGTTTGAAGTACAGGTAGTCATCGTTGCTCAGACCCATACCGCCCAGGATAATCTTGTCCACATCGGCACGGAGGGCCACCTGCGCCATAACCTGGTTGTACGGCTGGTCGGGGTCGGCGAAGAACGGAATCTTCTGGCCCGACACCAGCGTGTTGTTAAGGTCGATGCCGGCGATGCCTGTGGGAATCAGCTGCGAAGGCTGCTCCCTCTTGTAGGGGTTCACGGAGGGACCTCCGATGAAACGCTTCTCGCCTTCTACCCTGGGACCGCCGTCAATGGGGTCGCCGTAGGCGTTGAAGAAACGTCCGGAGAGTTCGTCGCTCACCTTGAGCGAGGGGGCCTCGCCAAAGAACTTGACCTCGGCGTCAGTGGGGATACCCTCGGTGCCTGCAAACACCTGCAGGGTCACGGAGTCACCTTTGATTTTCACCACCTGCGCAAGGCGTCCGGCCACACTGGCCAGCTCGTCGTTGCTCACGCCCTCTGCGTGCAGCGAAACGGTTGCCTTGGTTATGGAATCCAACTGTATATATGTCCTTGCAAAAGCGTTATTTGTTGCCATTAGAAAGGATATTGTTTATTTGACTTAGATAACTTTCAAACTTCTCGCTCTTCCAGGGAGAATAGTTCATCTGGCGGAAGTGGTTTATGATCTCCTTGAAGAACTTGCCGCACTCTTCAAACGACTCAAAGTCGAACTTCATATCGCACACTTCCAGCACTTTGGTGAGCATAAAGTCCTGACGTTCCATCAGGCACTGGCTGTCCACGGGATCGAAGGCGTCCTGCTGGAGAATCACAAAGTCTATGAGCTCAGACTTCCAGAAAGTCTCGTGATAGCTCAAAGGCACGCCGTCGTCTCCCAGAATGTTGATCTGCTCTGCCATCTCCTTGCCGCGGCGCACGATAACCTTGGCGCGCTGCACGTCGTTTACCCAGCCGGGACGGACAGCCTTGTCCAGATAATCTATAATCTCGGGATACTCGAGGTATTTGGAGTAGGAGTCCAGCGGGTTCACCGCAGGGTAGCGCTTGCTGTCGGCGCGGGCCTGCTCCAGCGCGTAGAAGCAGCGGGCGGCCTTCTTGGTAGATTCGGTCACCGGCTCCTTGAGGTTACCGCCGGCGGGCGACACGGTGCCGATGAAGGTCACCGAACCGGTCTCGCCGTTGTTCAGCTTCACAATGCCGGCGCGGGAATAGAAGTTGGATATGATGGCAGAGAGGTCCACGGGGAACGCATCGGCTCCCGGAAGTTCCTCCATACGGTTACTCATCTCGCGCAACGCCTGTGCCCAGCGGGAAGTGGAGTCGGCCAGCAGCAGCACCTTCAGACCCATTGCACGGTAGTACTCGCAAATGGTCATCGCGGTGTAAACCGACGCCTCGCGGGCCGCCACGGGCATGTTGGATGTGTTGCAGATGATGGTGGTGCGCTCTATAAGCTTGCGGCCGGTGTTGGGGTCAATCAGTTCGGGGAACTCCTTGAAGATCTCCACCACCTCGTTGGCACGCTCGCCGCAGGCAGCCATAACAATGACCTCGGCGTCGCACTGACGGGCAATGGCGTGCTGAAGCACGGTCTTGCCGCAGCCGAACGGGCCCGGGATGAAGCCCGTACCGCCTTCTGCTATAGGATTGTAAGTATCTATGGTGCGGACGTGCGTCTCCATGATCTTGTAGGGACGCGGCTTCTCTTTATAACCGCCTATGGCCACCTTCACGGGCCACTTCTGCACCATTGTCACCTTCACTTCGTTGCCTTTGGCGTCGGTGAGGACGGCGATGGTGTCATCTATCTTGTACTGACCGGCAGCGGCCACGCTCTTTACGGTATAAACGCCCTTGAAAGAGAACGGAACCATAATTTTATGAGGCAGCCAGCCCTCTTTTACCTCACCCAGCCACGATGCGGCCTCCACCTTGTCGCCAGCCTTGGCGATGGGGGTGAAGTCCCAAATCTTGTCGTGATCCAGGGGTGCGGTATACTCGCCCCTCTTCAGGAATACGTCTTCCATAGTGGCAAGGTTGTTCTGCAGGCCATCGTAACTGCTGGAAAGCAGTCCGGGGCCCAGGACGGCCTCCAGCATATGCCCGTCAAACTCCACCTTGTCTCCCTGGTGGAGGCCGCGGGTGCTCTCATACACCTGGGCAAACGCATTCTTGCCGCTGACCTTGATGACCTCTGCCATCAACTTGACGCCATTCAAATCTATGTAACAGATTTCATTCTCAGCCACGTGACCTTCATACTGTATGGTCACGAGGTTGGAAATAATACCCGTTACAACGCCGGTTGTCTTCATATATATCAGAATTCTATTTTGTTTTTATCGTAAGTTTCATCTATCTCCTGCACAAAATCGTCAAACAGCTTGCGGCCGGTAACCCGGTCGAGGCGGTTCCAGCGGGCAATTATGTGGAACTTGGCCAGGAAGGCCAGGATCACGTTGATGTTGAACACGTCCAGCATCACCAGATTCTCTATCTTGTCCCAAAGCACATTGCACACGGCCTGCTCCCTTCTGAGTATATCGGGAGTCACGAAAGCCTTGCGCAGAGCCTCTTTCTCTTCAAAGTCCTCCCCGCTCTCGCGGCGCTCCAGATAGGCCACCTTCTCTGTGCGGAGCAGCCAGTCAAAGGCAAAGTACTCGCGGATGAACCGGTTGCCGCAGCGGCGGCACGAGCGGTAGAAATCTTCTGTGAGATTTTCGTCCACGAAGCCCTGCTCCAGCCACTCCACAAGCCTGCGGTCTTCCTGGCTCAAGGAGAAAAAGATATTCTCCCGCACGAAATCGTAGTCAAAATCGTGCTTCTCGAAATCGAGAGCCAGATCGGGAAGGCTTGCAATTATATAAGGATAGTTATCCATCTCCGGGGCTAATTGCCAAACAGAATCTTTGCGGTTGCGGGACGGAGATACTCGCCCAGAAGGTCACGGAAACTCTCGTCGGTGAAGTCCAAGTAATAGCCCTTGTCCTTGGGTGCGATGCGGAAACCGCCCGCAAAGTCGTCGCTGAAGCCGAAGCTGAGCGAACCGGCCAGAGTCTTGTCAATATTCTTTGCAAGGAAATCCTGCAGCTGGTCTTTCATCTGCTGAGGGAGAATCACATCCAGCGCAGCGGCGCCGCCGTCGGCCTTGAAAGCGCCTGCTACTGTGGAGATGAGCTTGCCCACAAATTCTTTGTCTGAGAGTGTATCGTCTACCTTGGAGCCCACCGCCTTGGTCTCTACCATCTCGGCAATCTGCTGACGGAGAGCCGCCAGAGTCTGGGTAGAAGCCATTTTGATATCGCCTTCTGTGCGGGTCTTGAGGTCGTCGGCCGCCTTCTGGGCATCAGCGAGTATTTTGGCTGCCTGCTCTTTTGCCTGGGCAACTATCCCGGCTGCCTGCTCGCGAGCCTCTGAAAGAAGATTGTCGGCATCCTGTTTTCCCTTCGCAAGCCCCTCATTATAAAGCTTGTCGGTGAGTTCTTGCAATTTGTTTTGCATATCGAAAAAATATATTAGAAAAACGGTGCAAATTACGCATTTTTTCTAACAAATTCAACAAAAAAGCCGCCTTTCGGGGCGGCTTTTTAATCTGAAAACAATGCGGTTAATTCTTGAGCGAATAATCTACGTTTGTAACCACGCGCACCCTCTTGATTTGAGGGGTGTTACTGTCGCGGTCGTCGATGGTGAAGTAACCCTGGGTGGCATTGCGGATCTTGCCCAGGCGGCTGCCGGAATCATCTGCAAACTTCTGTGCGCTGGCACGGGCATTCTTGGTTGCCTCTTCTATCATCTCGGGCTTGATGGTGTTCAGGCCTTCGAAGCTGAAGGTGGGACGGCTGTCCCAGCCGCTGTCAAGGGTGATGCCCTTGCGTATCAGATCGCTCTGGTTGTCCATAAGTGCCAGAACCTTGTCCACCTTGTTGGTGCTGACGGTGGTGGTGGCCTTTACCACATAGCGGAAGCGGCGGTTGTTGCCGCCATACTCCTGGGTAAAGATGTCGGAGATGTCGGGCTTGGAAGTGGTGATTTCCGATTCGTCAATTCCACCTGCCTTCAGGAAGGCTTTGATGTCGGCATTGTTGGATTCCATTTTTGCATACAGCGCAGTCAGGTCATCGCCGGCGATGCTGTACTGCAGCGGCCAGATGACCTTGTCTGCCGGAACCTCTTTCTCGCACAGGCCGCGGACGCTCACGGTGCGCTTTGAAGAATTGAGCACATTCACAGCCTTGGGAATGCTGAGTGCCACACAAATCAGGCCGACCATAATGGCCAGACCGGCCAGAAAATTACCTTTGTTTTCCATATTATTGTTGTTTATTTCAGTTCTTTATACAATCTGTCGCGCAATTCAAATATCCTGTCATCTCCCATTCCCAGCACATCGCGCAGGAAATCCACGAAGGCGCGCACGTCCTGTCTGAAAATATCCTGCAGTCCGCCCGCATACTCGCGGAGCTCGTACAGCAGACCGGCCCCCTCTTTGAGCCCGGCCTTGACAAGCAGTGCGTGATAGCGGCCTATGGCATTCATTGCCATACGCTTCTGGGCTGTCGTGTAGCGGGGATAATTGTTTATATACTTGCGCACAAGATATTCATATCTATCCAGCGAATACTGCCAGTCGCGGATGGAATATCTGTAGGAATAACGCTCTGTCCGGTTCACAAAGTTGTTGAGCCTTGCCGGCACGCTGCACCCCGCTGCCGCTCCAAGCAGCAACACGGCGGTGATGATTGCAACAATTTTACGCATAGTGGTCTCTTTTTACAAATATACCACTATTAATCGAAAATCTTGCCAGAATGATCAGGGATTTTCGCGGGCGGCTTTTTCTGCCTCTGCAGCAGCTTTTTTGGCTTCACGCTCGGCCTCTGCAGCAGCCTTTTTCGCAGCCTTCTCCGCTTTCAGCGCCGCCCTTTTCGCCTCTTTCTCGGCTTTGATCGCGGCACGTTTGGCCTCCTGTTCGGCCTTGACGGCGGCACGCTTTGCTTCCCGCTCTGCCTTGAGGGCAGCGCGTTTGGCTTCCCGTTCGGCCTTCTTCGCCTCACGCTCCAGCTTCTTCTGCTGGCGCTTCAGCTCGCGGGCGGCCTTCTTCAGGGCGCGCTTCTCTGCCTTGGTCATATTCTTGGTATCCTCCGGCAGCTGAACCTCAACGAAGCCTTCATCAGAATGATTGGGTATGCCCTCTATGACGACAACTGCAGAAGCGGCGGAATCGCGTGCAGCCACTGGCCGGATTGCGCTGGCAGAGGTGTCACGCTTGAGACTTGCCTCCCTGGCCGCGGCGGCAATGGAATCCAGACGGGCCTTGGCGGCATCCCGCTCTGCGGCAAGCGAATCAAGCCGTGCCTGGCGGCGGACTGCAGCCAGCGAATCGGCCTCCGACAGGCCGGCGGGAATATCCACCTTGGCGGTGCTGTCTACCTTTTCCAACAGCTTGGGATTAGGCTTTAGAGTGGCCAAAGAATCTATGACGATATCGCCCTTCTTGTCAAACGCGCTGGTGATGCCCAGTGTGGAATCGGCGGCAAAATGGCTCTTGGCCTCCTGCTCGGCAGCTTCTATGGAGTCGCGGCGGGCCTGCTCCCTGCGGGCCTGCTCTGCCCTCTCTTCTATCTGATGATAGATATCCTGCATATAGTTGTCGTAATACAGGTTGGCGCGGCGGAACACCGGCAGCTTGTTGGTGGCATAAGATGCCCTCTTGGAGTTGCGCACCTTGTGACGGGTTATGTCAAAGCGGCTTTTCGGCTGCTCGTCTTCGCGCCACTTGAACCCTTTGAGACGCTGCTTGTCTTTAGGAAGATTGTATACGGGATAGGCGTCGCTGTTCACACTCTCGTAGTACTTGATGCGCTCTGCGGTGCCGTTTTTCATTGTCACCATCATAAACTGCGCCTGTTTGGAGTTGAGAATGGTGATCACACTGTCTTCCTGCATATAGAACATCGCGTTCACGCCGCCCAGGGCGTCGAAACGGCGAAGGGTATTGTCGGAATTGAAGTAGCCCAGCATCTCGGTAGACTTGATCTGGTCGAAATGCACCGAGTCTTCCTGGCTGATGATCATCGCATTGCCGTGCAGGTTGGCGCGGTCAAACGAGTTGTCTTTCATCTGCATCACCACCTCCTCGCTGGTGAGCTGGTGGCGGTTGTCATTCCAGATCACGGGATCCAGATACATCCTTAGCAGCGTATCCAGCTGCGAGAAATAGATGGAATCGGCCCTCGCCTGGATGTCGGTACGGTATATTCTGGCGTTGCGGTAACCCTTTATGAACCGGAGTTTGGTGGTGTCCGCGGCGGCCTCCGGAGTCTCTGCAGAAAGACTGTCGGAAGATGCCATAAGGGAGTCCTGGGCAGAGAGCAGCGAATCTGCTGCAGGCAGCTCTTCTGAAACTACAGGAGGAGTGTCCTCTGCAACGGGCTCAGCCGCCTGAATTTCAGGCAATGCGGGCTCCCGTGCCGGAACGCTGTCTATGGCGGCAGGCTTCTCTGCCGGCACATCCGGAGTGTCAGACAGTGCCTTCAGGGAATCGGCAGCCGCAAGGGCAGCCACCGCCGCCAGGCTGTCTTTCTCTGCCTTGGCCTGAGCCGCGGCAATGCTGTCCTGACGCTTTTTCTCTGCAATTTCCTGACGCTTTTTATAAGCTATGTATTCCGGAAGTTTCTCTATGGCAGCCTTTTTCTCCTGCTCTTTCTTTTCGGCGGCCTTCTTGTCGGCCTCGCCTATGGCGTCAAAATTCACCTGTTTGCGGGCCTCTTCGCTATCCTTCTTCAGCTCTTCAGATATGTCGCAGGCGCGCTGGGTGTAAAACAGCATAGTGTCGGCCCGGCTGAAAAGGGTGTCTATCTGATTGTCGGTATTCTCGCCCACATATATCGAGGCGGGATCCATAAACAAACGTGCGTATAGATTGTTTACCGTGTCAAAGCTCATATTGGCGGCATCCGACACAAAGTACATCTTGTGCAGGGAGTCCAGCAGCTCCACGTTCTTGCGCATACGGCCGTTACGGGAGTGCTGCCAGTAGTAGAGCGTGTCGCACCAACCCTCATAGTCGGGGTTGCTCATATAGACATCGGTATCGAAATAGACCACGCCGCTGTCCTGGGCATACCATCCGTACTCGCCGCGCAGGTAGATGTCACGCTTCCACATCTGGGTCTTCTTGCCAAAGTATGCCTTGTTTTCGTTGGTGTCGTAGTCCAGGCTGTTGGTCTTGATGAAGAGGCTGTCGGTGAACATCTCCACGTTGTCCTCGAAGCGGCAGATTCCGGTCTTGCCGTCGTAGGTGCCGCGGTCGCTCTCTATGATTTCGCCCTTGGAGGTGCGCATAGCGCCGCCAAAAGTGAATTTTGCGGTACTGTCTTCTGTATTATAGTCCAGATAACGGGTGCGGAGGGTATTCTTGTCCTTGTCGTAAACCTCCACCAGGTCACCGCGGAAGCGGGCCAGGTTGTCATCGGCATAATAAATCACGTTGTCGCTCTTGAGCACGGTTTTTTTCTGCACCAGCTTCACGTTCTGGTAGGCCTCCACCTGGTTGAAACTAACGTTCCAGATGGCAGAATCGCAGAACATATAAGCGCCGTTGTGCAGGAAAGTGGCGGGACCCTTGACCTCGCGGTACTCGCGATGGCCGGGACGCTCGAACACCCTGGCATATTCTGCATTCAGCAGGGTCAGCAGGCTGTCCTGGTTCCTGCTCCGCCGCTTCCTCTTCTGTGCGTCAGCGTCGGGACTGCTGACCAGCATCAGAAGAATCAGGGCCAGAAGCAGATAAGCCCATCTATTTCTCGATCCACTCTTCATTTACAAACTTGCAACCGGCAAACAACGGGTCAATCCTGATATGTGTAGTCTTTTTCTTCTCTTCCACAAAATTCTCTATGGCCTTGTGGGCATTCTTCTCGTTGGCCATATTCACCAGCGCATCGTAGTCGGTCTCGAACGTGGCGGTGTGGGAAGGTATCTCTTCGTCCAGGCGGACAATCTTGTAGATGGTGTGGCCGCGGCCCTCGGTGTCCAGGGACTCGAACGGCTCTGAAATGTCACCCTGCTTCATATCCTTGATCACGGCATAGTCGGCGGGGTTCAGGCGGTCCTTTTCCAGACTGGCGCTGCCGGTGTACTCATCTACCATCATACCGCCGCTGGTGCGGGTCTTGGGGTCCTCCGAATTGAACCAGGCAGCCGCCTCAAAGGTGATGTTACCGCCCAGGATCTCAGACTTGATGCTGTCCAGGCGGGCAAACGCCTTGTTGCGGTCAGATGCTGTGTAAGAGGGTTTTATAAGGATATGGCGGGCGTTGAACATATCGCCCTTTTTCTCTATCATCTGTATGATGTGATAGCCGTCGGGGGTCTCTACAATCTGGGAAACCTGGCCCACCTTGAGCGACATTGCCGCATCGGAAAACTGGGGCCAGTAGACTGTCTTGGAGCGCATTCCAAGCTCGCCGCCGCGGGTGGCGGAGCCGGGATCCTGGGAATATAGACGCGCCAGCGAAGAGAATTTCTCGCCGGCCAGCACCCTTTCGCGCAAATCCAGAAGCTTTTCCTTGACCACCATAGCCGCAGACTCTTTGTCGGGATAGAGCACTATCTGGCGCAGCTTATACTGCGTGGGGATCACCGGAAGATCCTCTGCCGGCATCTCGGCGCACAGCTCTTTTATGGCTGCGGGGGTCATCTTGGGGATACTGGTATAGACCTTCTGCTGCATCTGCTGTATGAGCAGCTGGTCGCGGAAAACGTCGGTCCAGTCGGCCCTGATCTTATAGAGGGGTTTCTTGAAATATTCCTCTGTCTCCTTTTCGCCGCCGATGCGGTTCATAATATCGTTCAGACGGGCCTCGACCTGCTCTCTGACCTGCTCGTCGGTCACGGTGAGCGAGTCCAGGCGGGCCTGGGTGAGGAACAGCCTGGAAGAAACCAGATTTTCCAGAATCTGGCAGCGGGTGTTGCTCTCTACGGTCATACCGGATGCCAGCATCATACGCACCTCCTCTTCTATGTCAGAGAGAAGTATGACATCGTTGCCCACAATGGCTATGGATTTGTCTATCAGGCCTCCGCCGTAGGTCTGCGCCTTGGCGCCAAAACCTGCCGCAAACAGCAGCACCGTTATAATGAATATGGAAAAACCTCTATTCAACATCGTATATCTTTAGTTTTTCAGACTCGATACCCTCTTGTAACAAGTCTTGTTCCAATTTTGTGAGAATATCCTGCTTGCGGGCAATCAAAATGGCGTCCTTGATGGTCTGCCGGCAATATTCGTAAGGTGCCAGCCGGCCCACGGGGACCTTGTCCAGAAGCAGAATGAAATAATCTTTGCCGTCTCCCACCTTGATGTAGGTGTCCCCGCCACGGAAAATGGTTTCGCAGCTCTCTGCGTCCAGCCCGGGCACCGCCTTGGCAATGGTGGGCATCGGCACCCAGTTGCCTCCGAAATCCTCTACCCTCTCTGCATAAGAGGCAAACAGGTCACCCGGCTGCTCGCCCTCTTCTGGCTTTGCAGCGTAGTTTTTCTTGACCGTGTCGTAGTTGGGAGAGGTCTGGGACAGGGTTATGATGCGCGCCTTGGCAATTATATAGGGGAACTTGTAGTTCTGGCTGTGCTCTTCGTAGTACTGCCGCATCTCCTCGTCGGTCACGGTGGTGTCCAGCTCCGACTCAGTCACCTGGCGTTCCAGACGGTATTTGAGCAGATTGTTGCGGTAGTCCTCTACCTCGGCCGTGACATCCTTGGCCTCCGGGGAGAGGACTTCCTGCGCCTTGAGCACCTTCAGATGGGCAAGAGCCCAAGTATTGATGTACTGCTGCACCATAGCCGCACTGTCCTCTGGAGTGACTCCGGCGGGCAGCAACCCGCGGATATCCCTCATATACAGGACGTGGTTGCCCACTTTGGCCACCCGGTCGCCTTCGAAATCCTTGCAACCGACAGCCGCCAGAGCGACAAGCAAAACTATGAGCAGCCTTTTCACTATCTGGAGTAGTTGGGAGCTTCGCGGGTGATACTTACATCGTGAGGATGGCTCTCTGCCATACCCGATGCGGTGATCTTGACAAACTTGGCCTGGTGAAGGGCCTCCAGGTTGCGGGCGCCGCAATAGCCCATACCGGCCTTGAGGCCGCCTACCAGCTGATAGATAACCTCTGCCAGGGTGCCCTTGTAGGGAACCTGGGCCACGATGCCTTCCGGTACAAGTTTCTTGATGTCCTCTTCCATATCCTGGAAATAGCGGTCTTTGGAGCCTTTCTGCATAGCTTCCAGCGAACCCATACCGCGGTAGGACTTGAATTTGCGGCCGTTGAGGATGATGGCCTCGCCGGGAGCCTCTTCTACACCGGCAAACAGCGAACCCGCCATAATGGAGCTTGCACCGGCGGCAAGGGCCTTGGTGATATCGCCCGAATAGCGGATACCGCCGTCGGCAATTACGGGAATGCCGCTGCCCTTGAGGGCGTCTGCCACGCTTAGCACGGCGGTGAGCTGGGGCACACCTATGCCGGCAATGATGCGGGTGGTGCAGATACTGCCGGGGCCGATGCCCACCTTGACTGCGTCCACGCCGCACTCTTTAAGTGCGATGGCAGCCTCTGCGGTGGCAATGTTGCCGGCCACTATCTGAATCTTGGGGAATGCCGCACGTATTTTCTTGATGGTTTCAAGCACAAACACCGAATGGCCGTGGGCGGTATCCAGCACCACTGCGTCGGTGCCCACAGAAATCAGCTGCTCTACGCTGTCAAGGCTGTGGGAGTTGATGCCGACGGCGGCTGCCACCAGCAGGCGGCCCTTGGAGTCCTTGCTGGCCTCGGGGTTATTCTTGATTTTGGTGATATCCTTGTAGGTGATAAGGCCCACCAGCTTGCCGTCCTTGTCCACTACGGGGAGTTTCTCGACTTTCGAGCGCATAATGATCTCAGTGGCTGCCGGCAGGTCGGTGTCGGGAGCGCAGGTGACCAGATTCTCGCGCGTCATAACCTCGCTGATGGGACGGCCGGGATCGTGCTGGAAACGGAGGTCACGGTTAGTGACGATGCCCACCAGATAACCTGCATTGTCCACCACGGGGATACCGCCAATGTGGTTCACCTTCATCAGTTTGAGGGCGTCGCCCACGGTCTGGTCTCCCTTGATGGTCACAGGGTCATAAATCATACCGTTCTCCGCACGCTTTACCTTGCGCACCTGGTCGGCCTGGATATCGATGGGCATATTTTTGTGAATCACACCGATACCGCCGCTGCGCGCCATTGCGATGGCCATCTCGTATTCTGTGACGGTGTCCATCGCCGCCGATACAATCGGAACGCTGAGGGGGATTTCTCGGGTAAACATAGAGGACACGTTCACGTCGCGGGGAATTATCTCGCTTCGTGCCGGTATCAGCAGAACATCGTCGAAGGTCAGGCCTTCCATCACAATTTTGTCGGAGAAATTATTCATAGTGAAAGTCGATATAAATTGTGCAAAGTTACTAATTTTCTCTGTTATACAGCCTACCCTGAAAAGTTTCTCTCTCCTGGAGCCTGCTCTCCAACATTCTAAGCAGCTCTACGTTGCGCACCAGTCCCCACGGAGTGGAATTCACAAACCGGGGCGGAACCTCCCCCGCGAAGCGCTCAATGGCCAGATCGGGCCTGAGACGCTCCAGGATGTCGACAAAAAAGTCGATATATCCATCCAGGGTAAAATTCACGAACCGCTCGGGATGCGAAGCATACTCTACTTCCATTTTCGTGCCTTTTATTATCTGGAGCTGATGAAACTTAATGCAGTCTATTTCAAGGGAGTTGATTTTGCCGGCGGCGGCAAGCATCATTTCCCGCGTTTCCAGCGGCAGGCCCAGGATAAAGTGGGCGCCGGTGTGAAGGCCTCGCTCGGAGGTCATTTTCACTGCCCGGACGGCATCGTCCCAGCTGTGGCCGCGGTTGATATGCTCCAACGTGGCATCGTAGCAACTCTCGATGCCATATTCCACCATCACAATGTGGCTCTTTGCCAGGTCGGCGAGATAGTCCAGTTTGGCGGCATCTATGCAATCGGGACGGGTGCCTATCACAATGCCCTTTACCTCGGGGTAATCCAGGGCCTCTTCATAGAGCTCACGGAGTTTTTCCAGCGGGGCATAAGTATTGGAATATGGCTGAAAATAAGCCAGATAGCCTCCGGCTCGGCTGTAGCGGCCGCGGTGGAACTCTATCCCCTCCTGCAGCTGCTGAGATATGCTTTTGTCGGGAGTACTGTAGTTCGGATGAAAGGCGTTGTTGTCGCAGAATGTGCAGCCGCCGCGCCCTTTGCTGCCGTCTCGGTTGGGACAGGTAAAGCCGGCGTCCACCACCAGTTTCTGCAGCCGGACGCCGTATTTCTCTTTGATATAGTCTGCCTGAGAATAATAGCGGCGCATCAGAGTTTTACTTTGAAGGCTTTGCCCGGGCGCGCCTTGTAGGTCTTTGCACGGCCGGTGGCATTGTCTGTGACGGTGGTGACAATCTTTTTCCCTTTCCGTTCGCATCTGATGTCAAAGTCGCCGCCAAAGGCGCGGACCTTGCGGAGCGTGATGCCCTCCCACTCCTCCGGGAAAGATGGCTTCATTGTGAAACTTCTGAAGACGGTGGGCCGGATGCCGAACATACCCTCCGTGAAGATGCGGCAGTAAAGCCCGCTCTCGGCCGAAAGATGGCGCTGGCGGCCTTCTGGCCAGGCTTCTATAGGATACGGAACGTGATCTTCCAGCAATCGGCGGTGGCTGTAGGCACTCACCTTGGGGGTGATGTAATCGCCCTTGCCGGCAAAGTAGGCGCCGCGGAAGGCGTAGAGTGTAGAACGGTCCCAGTATGTTTCCTCTCCCAATTGGGTCAGCAGGCCTTCGCCGGTATAGAGAGGGCTTTCGAACAGCGCCTCCATAGTGGCGTCGGCACGGTCAAAGATGCCCACCACCAGCGGCATACATATCCAAGAGCGGAGGATATCGTTTCCTTCGTAGTAACGATATGTGTCATAGCCGTTTACATTTGCCTCAAAGTAGTTTTTGATGGCCTTGCGCAGCTGCTTTGCCTGCCTGGTGTACGATTTTGAGACCTTGCGTCCAAGACCCAACTCTTTGGCCAGGTAAGAGGCACTTATCAGGGCGTCGTAGTAAAGCGTGGAGGTGCAAAGGTTGGCGTCGCCATCTTCGAAACGGCCCTCCAGTTCGTCGTGGTCAGAGAGCACCACCCCCTGGTCATTCAGGTTCCGGCGGCAATATTCCAGGCACCATTCTATCAGCGGCCAGAGGTCCACGGCAACCTGCCGGTCGGCACACTCCAGACAGTAGCGGCTGGCGCCGTAGGCAGTCATTGCGGCATCGCCGCGGTCGCCAGCTCCGTTCCAGATATCGTCGCCTTCGGCAATTATGGAACTGGGGATTGGCTCGTAAGCATCGTTCATAAAACGGGAATACTGCTTGTAGCAGTCGTAGGCCGATTTCACGCCGGTTTCGTAGCCGGTAAACGGGAAAAACGGGTTCACGTATTCGCACTGGTCGTTGCACCAGAGTGCGGCATAATAGGCCTCGCCGCCGGGGGCGTGCATCAAGCCGCCTTTGGTGGCGATGATACTCTCGCTGGCGCGCAGTTTGGCATAGCGGAATTCGGTGTTTATAACCTCGTCTGGTGTATCAAGTATCAGATTGTCGCTCAGCTGTTTGAACAGATCCAAACGGGCGGCGTACTCGGCAGGGAAATCGATGGTGTCGGGATTAATCCGTTTCTTCTCTGCCTCGTTCTTTTCGTAGGCCTGCATCACCAGGAAAAAGAAGCGGGTGTCGCCCGGCTCCAGTATGGTCTCTCCGCCGAAGACCAACTCGAAATCCATCACATAGCTCCCCTTGACGCCGCGGGCCGGGTCGCTCTCCCAGGTGTACTTATAGTCGGGAACATCCAGTTTCACAGGCTTGTCAGAGACGTTTTTCACATAAAACAACTCATAAACGGCCTGCTCCGTGGTGCTGGGAAAGTTCACTCTGCTCAGTTCCAGACCCTGTGCCGCCTCAGTCACCCTGAGGGTGCCGTCCAGCTCTACTTTTACCGCCTTGAAATCGGGCACCTTGCCGTCGGCCTTTATCATCCCGGCCACATTGGTGGTGTGATTGTACGGAAAAAAGCCGTGCGTATTGTTGGGAATCGTCCTCAGCAAGGGGAAGATATGGTGATATTCACAGCCATACCGGCCTTCTTCATCGATGCTCCAATAGTATACTATGGCCGCCTTCAGGCCGCTCATCTCTATATGGTCTTTGTGCGGGGCGTTGGCGGCGGCATCCATCACTATGGTATTGGTGGTGCTGTCTATCGTCCATCTTGTTTCTGCAGCGGCAGTCAGGCAAAGAAGCATAAGCGCCGCGGCAAGCGTCAGTCTTTTCATATTGTTCAGGTTTTTGTCTCACAAATTTAGCTTAAATTAGCGGAAATTTGCGATTATGACATTCCACAAATTCCTTTTTATCGCTGCGGTGGCGCTGGTTCTTGCCGGCTGCTCGCAAAAATATGCAGTCACGGCACAGGATATGGCCCGCACGCTGCCGATGCCCAAAACTCTGGACGACGACAAGACCCGCAAAGACTACGGCATTTGCCGCATCAGTGTGATGAATGTGCGCGAACAGCCCGCCTACGAGGCAGAGATGGGCACCCAGATGCTTATGGGAGCGATATGCTGGATTATAGAACGCAAGGGGGGATGGTCTATGATTTCATCTCCCGAGGGATATATAGCCTGGGTCACCGACGGCAGCCTTTTCTTTACCGACTATGACGGAGCAATGGCGTGGAAAGCCTCTCCCCGCATGATAGTCACGGCGCACTACACCCCGCTGCTGGCAGCTCCGCGAAAGGGTGCCGCCCTGGTGAGCGATGCCGTACGCGGCTGCATTGTGGCCTGCACCGGGGCCTCCGGCGCATATTACCGCTGCCGCCTGCCCGACGGCCGCGAGGCTTATGTGGCAAAGCGGGACGTGGCCGACTGCAGGAAGTATTTTGCAAGTCAGAACCCCGACGGCAACGATATAGTTTCCGATGCCAAGCGCTATATGGGCGTCCCGTATCTGTGGGCCGGCTCCTCTGTCAAGGGCCTGGACTGCAGCGGTTTCTCGCAACGCACCTATATGGACTGCGGCATCCTTCTGCCGCGCAACGCCTCCCAGCAGGAGAAGTGCGGAGAGGCGGTGGATATCAGCGGCGGCTGGGATCTTCTGCAGCCCGGCGACCTTCTTTTCTTTGGCCGCAAGAGGGACAACGGCAGCATCGGGGTCTACCACGTCGCCATATATATCGGCGGATATCAGTTCATACACAGCGCCGGCGGCCTGGTGCACGTCAATTCGCTGCTTACAGATCAGCCTGATTATTTCAGCGGCTGCAGCAACATCGTCTCGGCCCGCCGCATACTGGGCAGCGAGAACGGTGTCTGGCGTATTATCAACAACGGCTGGTATTTCTAATTTTTTGCTACCTTTGTGCATCAAACAAAAAAACATACGAAATGAACCTCAGAACTATCAAGAAAGACGTACTGTTCGTAACCAACGAGTTTCTCTCTGACTGCCTCACTTTCAGCGACTACAGCGCTGGCAAGAAAGATGATAAGGTGCAGGAGCTGGTAAATGACGCCCTCGTGCTCACCGACACCACCCTGGACAAGATCAATATGTATCCTGCAGAGAACGTGAAGGCATACTTCAGGGATCTGAGCAAAGACTTCTACGAGGGCTACGACGCACTCTACCAGAAGCTCAGCGAAATCACAAAATAACACAGACAGTTTCGTCAATAGACATACAGGCCCGAGAATCTTGGGCCTGTTTTGTTATTTCAAGAATATGAAAAAAGCATTCATTATAGCCTTGGCGCTGATTCTAGTGCTGGCGAGTTGCGGCCGCGGCAGCAAAGGCCGATATGTGGTGATACTCTCTATGGACGGCTTCAGGTATGACCTGCCGCAGATGTACAACACCCCCACCCTGGACTCTGTGGCCAAGGTGGGCGTCTTTTCTGTGATCCGCCCGGTGTATCCCTCTATGACACTGCCAAACCACTATTCAATGGCCACCGGACTTTGGCCTGACCACCACGGGATAGTGAACAACACCTTCTACGACAGCGAGTTGGACACAATCTTCGCCGTCGGGCGCTACGACACGCGCTCCAATGCCGATTTGTACGGTGGCGAGCCCATCTGGAACACAGCCGCAAGGCAGGGCATTCTGTGCAACGTCTTCGACTGGATTGGGGTAGAGGCCCCCGTAAACGGGAAATATCCTGCATACAGCATCCTCTACGACCCCAACCGCACCCGGAAAGAGATGGCCGATATGGTGCTGAATGCCCTCTGCAAAGAAGATGTAAAGCAGATTCCGCAACTGGTAATGTGGTATATAGACGAACCCGACAAATCGGAGCACTACTACTCGGCAGAAAGTCCGCAGGTGCGCGACGTGGTGGAAAATATTGACAGCGTGCTGAGCTATTTCCTCTCAGAAGTCCGTTCTTCGCCGGTTTATGACAAGATAGATTTCATTTTTACCGCCGACCACGGCCACACCGACCTGTCGCCCGACAGATATCTGAACCTTTACAATTCGATAGGTCCCCTGGTAGAGCGTTGCGACAACCAGACGCCGCTGGGCATTGTGCCGCGCGAGGGATGCCTGCAGGCCGTGATGGACTCCCTGGAAACGTATGCCCCCGGCCGCTACCGCTACTGGCTGCGTGAAGAACTGCCTGCAGAATTCCGGTTTGGCACCTTCGCCTCCCGCATAGCCCCTGTAATTGTGCAGCCCGACCTTGGCTGGAAAATAGTGTGCGACGCCAACCCCGAGTTCAAGAAACCCCAACCGGGCACCTCTGCCCACGGCTATGACCCTATGGAAGATGATATGCAGATGGTATTCTACGGTTTCGGGCCTCATTTCAAGAAGGGCTACGTGCACGACAGGCAGTTCCGCAGCGCAGACGACTACCTGATTCTGTGCAAGTTACTGAACATAAAACCCGCGCCAAACGACTGCTGTGAAGAAGATATCAAGGGGCTTTTCAAATAATCGCTATTTTTCTTACATTTGCAGTCCCATTAGGGATGGTCCGGTAGCTCAGCTGGATAGAGCAACAGCCTTCTAAGCTGTGGGTCTTGGGTTCGAACCCCAACCGGATCACAAGAGAAAGGAGTTTGAACGAGGAAAAGCTTGCTTTTCCGAGTGAAAGGCTCCTTTCTCTTGTGATGGCCCCCCGCAGGGGGGTGGGGATGCGCAGGGCGAAGCCCGAGCACAACCCCAACCGGTTGGGGTGAGAACCCGAAGCATTCGGGCCGCCCCCTCCCGCATTATAACTATTTAACACCACTTGCTATGAAACACCTCATATCCCTCTTTATCACCCTCGCGGCCTCTTTTGCCGCCCTTGCCCAGACGCCCGAAGAAATCGTGGCCCGTATGGATCAGGAAATGAAAAAACACGACGGAGAAGGATTCTCTATGGTTGTGGAGGTCAAACTCCCGGTGCTTGGCACAATGAGCACCAAATCGTATATGCTTGGCAGCAAATGCCGTATGGAGGCCACTATGAAAGATATCACCCTGGTATACTGGTACGACGAGACCACAGAGCGCATCTACGACTCAAAAAGCAACGAAATCAAAGTCAAGACACGCAGAGGAGACAGTAAATCCGGCAACGGCAGTGAAAAAGAGTTGCTGGAAGGCATCTCCGAGGGCTACGACCTCTCCCTGGATAAAGAGACCGACAGCGAGTGGCAAATCCGCTGCAAGAAAGCCAAGTCCAATTCCGACAAAGATGCCCCCAAGTCCATCTTGCTCACGGTCTCCAAAAAGAATTATCTCCCTTTGAGCATCTCCACCAAAGTTGCCGGCATAAACACCACTATGCGCGACTTTGCATACGGCGTCACAGAAAAACAGGTTACATTCAATCCTGCCGATTTCCCCGACGCCAAGATAGTTGACGAGCGTTAACAGCCAATGGAAGGTACAATATTCGATATCCAGCACTTCTGCACGGCAGACGGCCCGGGCATCCGCACCACCGTCTTCCTGAAAGGATGCACCTTGCATTGTGCCTGGTGCCACAATCCCGAATCGCAGTCATTCCTTCCGGAAATCCTCCTTAACGCCACCCGCTGCATAGGCTGCGGCGCGTGCGACGCCGTATGCCCGCAAAACGATGCCAAGGGTATCCTTGCAGATGCCCAGTCGCGCAGGGCAGTCTGCCCCCGCCTTTGCCGTCTGTGCGCCGACGCCTGCCCTTCTGGCTGCCTGGAGGTTGCCGGACGGCGCGTCAGCGTAGAGGATATTCTGGACGAAGTGATGCAGGACGAAGCCTATTACCGCCATTCCGGCGGCGGGATGACCATTTCGGGTGGAGAGCCTATGGCGCAGCAGGAATTCTGCAAGAAAGTGCTGCAGGATGCCTTTTCACGAGGGATTCACACATCTTTAGAAACTTCCGGAAACGGCCTTAAAGAAGATTATCTGACCATCGCGCCGTTTGTAAATCTTTGGCTATGGGACATCAAACTGATGGACCCTGCTCTTTACAGGCAATATACGGGCGGCAATCTCTCCACCGTTCTGGACAATTTGAAGGCCGTGGCCAGCACCGGCGCCGACATCCGCTTCAGGGTGTTGTTCATCCCGGAAATCCATATGCAAGAGGGCATAGCCGAGGCCACCGCCGCCCTTTTAAAAGAATACCCCCGCTACAGTGCGGAGGTGATTCCTTATCATCTGCTGGGCAATGCCAAACGGGAGAAACTGGGACTACCCCAGATCCGGTTCCGCGAGCCTGAAGCCTCTGAGACAGAGGCCTTTGCCCACAGCATCGGCATCCGCTAGCAGATTTGCTGGGTGCGCTGGATAATCATATCCTGCCACTCCTTGCACAAGGTGGTGAACCTTGCGCTCCATCCAGCCACGCGGACGGGCAGGTTGGGGTATTTCTCCGGATGGCGCTGGGCATCTACAAGGGTCGCTGTGTCCACGACATCCACGTGCATATAGAATCCGCCCTTCTCGCGGAAGGTTTTCAGCAATCCCATAAGTGCCTTGACTCCGTTCTCGCCCTTGACTGAAGAAGGGAGTATCTTGAGCTCCAGGGTCGCACCGCTGGGACAGCGTGTGAAATCTAGTTTGCAATATGAGTTCAGGGCAGAAGTGGGACCTTTGCGGTCGCTGCCGGGAGTCGGAGAGCAGTTTGTGGCAAGGATATCGCCAATCCGGCTGCCTTCGGGAGTTGCATTTCGCTGCATTCGCCAGTCAATCTCACGGCCAAAGGTAGATATTCCGCAGGGCCTCTTGACACCCTCGCGCTCTTTGCAGCGGCCCACAATCTCTGTATAATCGTCGTAAACGCGCTTCATCATTGCATCGGCAGTAGCATCGTCGTTGCCATAGAATGTAAAACGGTTCTGGATGAGCCTTCGGAGGCCTTCGTTGCCCTCCCAGTTCTTGCGGAGGATATCCACAAAGTCCTGAATTGACAGGTAGCCCTCTTCATAGACCAGTTTCCTGAGCACCAGCAGACTGTTGGCGGTGTCGGAAACGCCGCCGTAGTGGATGCCTATCATATTGTATCTGGGGCCGCCGCCGCGGTAGCAGCGTCCCTTTTCAAGACAGCCGTCGGTGAAGATGGAGGGCAGCGTGCACGGGGCGTCGACATCTTTCCACCAGTAATCGATGCGCTCGTGCCACAGGTCGATATCTTCTTCAAGATTCTTCTTGAACGCGGCGTATAGGCTCTCAAAGTCGGGAAAATCCACCGGTGTCTGGTCGGTAAGGTGAAGTGTGTTGCCAAACACCGCCAGCATATCGTTGGCAGCGTAGAGGAAGGCCGTTTTGCCGGGGATGATAGCCTCCCAGCAGCCGTCGTTGGTGAATTCGCGGGCCTCTTCAAGCGGATATCCAAACTTGACAAGGCCGTCTATAACAGTGTTCTCGCTATATACCGACACTATGCCGCCGCCAAAGCGCTGAACTTCTGCAATCCTGCGGATAAGCTTTTCCGGGGTCTTGTCGCCAAGACGCACCGCTATGGGAAAGTCGCTGATATGCAGCTCTTCCACTATATCGAGCACAAGGTATGTGACTTCGTTGGTTACCTCCTTGCCGTTTTTGTCGATACCGCCCAGGATAATGTTCTGATAGAACTGGGCGTCGCCGCTGGTCACGTGATAGGCTCCTATCCACTCGGTGCCTTTTATCCAGAAGTGGGCCAGAATCTCGCGGGCCTCGTCCAGGGTCAGGACGCCCTTGCGCAGGTCTTCTTTCAGGTAAGGACCCAGCATCCTGTCTATGCGGCCTATGCCGGACCAGTCGCCCATCAGGCGCAGGAATGCGTACATACTCCACAACGACTGTACTGCTTCGCGGAAACTGCGCGGAGCCTCGTCGGGGACGCGTTTGAGCGTATCGATTATGGTCTGGTAAAAGGCTTTCTCTTCTGATTTGACTTCATCTCGCATCTGCTCAAGCAATGCGATGTTGCGTTTCTGCCAGATATCTGCGGCATCCAGGGTCAGCAGAGCAGCCTCGTTAAGCTCGCGGCCTTTTTCGTCCAGCGTGCCGGAAGCCAGGCGCTCTTTAATCTGCTTTCTGATACCGTTATAGCCAAGCGGCAGCACTCTCTCGAAATCGAGTGTAGTGTGGGTGACGCTGGTGGTGTCAAGAATAGGGATCCGCTCGTGCGTTGCTTCCAGGAGTGTGGCCGAGCCCACTATCAGTTCGCCGGGCAAGATGCGCAGTGGCGCATTCTCTGCAATGCTTCTGGCAGCGGCTGCATATTGCATCTGCGGCGGCAGGGATTTGTTAATCTGAGGATTCCAGTCCACCGTCTTCATAGTGCGGCCGTTTTCGCCCGAAAGGCCTTTCCAGGCAAGCTGGTGGGTGATTTCACTAAGGCGATGGGGCACTTCGGGCTGCCAGGGAGATTTCCAGCTCTCGTAAAGGCTTCTTTTATCGGCTGCAGCTGCCGGCTTGCTCTCCGCAGCATTCAGTGCAGATGGTTTTAGCCCAAAAAACAGGCCGCCCAGCCCAAGAGTGGACACTTTCAGGAAATCGGCCCTTGACATCTTATTGGAATCACTCATAATAACACGATGATTAATCTCGAATTCTTACAAAGTTAACAAATATTTTGTATTGAATTCGTTGGAGAACTTGGGCGAGCCTCAAGCCACCGTCAGGTGGCCGGCGCACTGCGCCGCGGGGGTCTTAGGGGGCAGAGCCCCCTAGTAAAATAGGCGGCGGCAAAGCCGGCGCCTTCAAACGAAAGAAGCCCGATGGCTATCCATCGGGCTTCCGTTTGAAGGCGGCGGCTACCTACTCTCCCACATGGTGTCGCAGTACCATCGGCGCAAGTGAGCTTAACTTCTCTGTTCGGGATGGGAAGAGGTGGATCCTCACCGCTATAACCGCCTAATCTTTTCTTTGTACGATGGGAAGGTGTCCCCCCTCCCATCGTTAT
>JAEEGF012132395.1_pt1 | contig 55736 bp, 46 predicted proteins | sample 9134171 | NCBI WGS metagenome assembly JAEEGF01 (sample SAMN16246542, study PRJNA631951) | gut metagenome | biome: gut microbiome; feature: rumen; material: AP-attached | host: Bos | place: Iran: Karaj | collected 2018-10 | reverse complement strand
CTCAATCCTCTATCAAATCTATCCCCTCTATCGTCCCCTTTTGAAAGGGGAGAAAGAAAGACCCAGTGAGTCTTTCGCCAGCGAGTGAGGCGATGAGCCGAAGAGCGGAATACTCTTTCCCTCTAACTCCTCCTCAAAATACTGGGGTATGTCAAAAAACATTACAACTTTCAATTTTCAATTTTCAAATTCCTATGAAAAAATTCATTTCCCTCTTATTCCTCCTCGCCGCCTCCCTCCCCGCCTTCTCACAACACTTCGAGTGGGTGAAGACTTTTGTCGGACAAGACGTCAATCATCAAAGGTCCAATGAAATTGTCGGCTCTGTGGTTGATTCCGAAGGGAATTTATATATTCTTGGCCATTTTGGCCCTGGTGCAGATATGGATGGGATGAACTTGTTGCCAATCACAACTACAAAACGGAGTGTGTTGATTGCAAAAATATCCACGCAAGGCGAACTACTATGGCACAAATGCATTAACAATAGGTTGAATGACGACTATGGTCACGACATAAGAATGGTCGGAGATTCGGCTATCATGGTAATGGTTTCATTTAATTTGCCATATTGGAACGACCCTGCCGATTTTGAGAGATTATACTATCTGGACACTTTATTGACTGAGGACAATGGTTATTTAGTCAACACGGACAGCATAGGTTCTTACACGGTCAATGGATTTATCACATTCAATTTTAGTGGAGATGTGTTGGAACAATACTTTCTACAGGTGACGCTGTTGGATAATGACGGACATGTATTTCCAAGCAGTGAATACCATCCAGAAAGGGCTGACACCAGAATTTTATCGAATGAGCTATTCAATATAGACAATGAGGGTAATATCTATGTATGCCGAAGTGCTTCGGACCGGGAGCAATGGACATGTGACACTTGTCCAAACGGATTTGTCGAATATTCTGTAGAAAATGGGGGAGTGTCTGGTTTGAGAATACTTGTGAGTGGAACAGACAAAGATGGAACACAAAAGTTGTATTTGTATCCAAATAATCGACAGTATGGATGGGGGCAGATGATAATAGTCTTTTCTCCTCATTTCGGAAACATATTTGACCACATCTATTTGTTTGATACCATAGAGAGCAATACTGATGTTCGCCCATACACATATTTAAATTCCATTGACATAGACCTCGAAAAGAATATTTATCTGACTCTGAGTAGTACAGAATCCGGTGGACAGGAAGTTCCGTATCGAATTAGATTAGCAAATTCAGATGGATTGTATTGGTATTCACCAGCGGAGAATATTTCTGATGGATGTGTGATTAAGTTGAATCCCACTTTACATCCTGTGTTTGTAAAACAATTAGATTGTACAGTTGACCCGACAGGTTGGTCAAAAGCATACTCAATGAATTCGGTCTCTTTCGATACGGCAACAAACACTTTTTTTGTGCTTGGGAGTGTGACACGAGACGAATTGTTTAGCACGACGAATAGAGTGTATATAACTTACGACAATGACACATTGGACTTAAGAAACAATCTATATTGGATAAGACTTGATATGGATGAAGGAAGGCTAATTTCCTATGGGAAGGTAGGCTCAACAGTTTACACAGGTCTTTCAACAGATCGTCATTATGAAATGGTGTCCAGAAATAACAGAGTAATAACGCAGTTTATATCTCAGAGAAATTATATTTTCCAAGACAGCATAATTACAATTAGCCCTTCTTCAAGTACTTCAGGAGTCATGGTTTGGGATTATGACGGTCATGAGTTACTCTATATGGACTATAATGCCGAAGGATGGGGTAACATGTTCAATGTAGTGGAATTAGCTGACAGCGTATTATATCTGGGAGGTTCCCTATATAGTAGCGCCACATTTGGCAACTACAATGTAACCCCGTCGGCCAACAGTACGGCATTTATCACCAAGTATGTCGACCCGTCTTTTATGACACTGTATGTCTACACCGACCCACGTATCGAACAGGCTATCGAATGGAGCCAAGACCTGTCTTTCTCTCTTACCGACTCTCCCGTCACCCTTACCGCTACGGCATCAAGCGGACTGCCTGTCACATATCTCTGTGCCGACACTTCGGTGGCAAGAATCGCTGGTAATACTTTGCATCTTCTGTCCAACGGCACCACCACCGTCACCGCCTACCAAAACGGCAACGAATACGGCTACTACCCCGCCACACCAGTGTCAAAGACACTGACCGTTGCCAACGTCGGCATCCCCGCTGTTGAGGAGGCACAGATAAAAACCTACCCCAACCCCACAAGCGGTCAGGTGACCATCGACCTTGCCAGCCTGCCGCCGATACAGCCCGTGGTGCGCGACAGCAGCGACATACAGGTGACCCTCTCCGACGAGGCAGGAGCCTTCGTGAAATACGGCAATCCCTTCCGCCAAAGAGTCAACGTAAAAGTTGAAAGTGGAGAGTTGAAAGTTGAAAGTGGTGTTGCCACCGCGTGGCTCACCGACATGCAAGGCAGACGCGAGGAAGTTCGCCTCACCCCCGCAGGCAACGGCAAATACACTTTAGACCTCACCTCCCGCCCACAAGCCACCTACCTCCTCACCCTCACCACCGCCAACGGCAAGACCCACACCCTCCGCCTGCTGAAACAATCCGACATCTTTGGGAATTGAAGAAATATTTTGCTGTATGGAATAATTGTCGTACCTTTGCAAAATGAAAATGTAGAAAAACAATCATTATGTGTGTCATTGAAAGAACCAACCGCAATATCACTGTGAGGATGACCAACGCACGGTGGAACAGACTTATGGAGCTGGAGAAGGCTTACCGTACGGCCTGTGCTGTGGTACGAGCCAAGCGCGAATGCGAGGAAGAGCCATCGATGAGTGTTAGTGAAGCCCTTTCTTTTGTCGACAGCCTATGATAAAGGAAGTCCGTTTCTCCAACGATTTCCAACGGGCCTTCAAACGCCTGAAGAAACGCTATCGGTCGTTGCCTGAGGACTTCAAGCAACTGCTTCTGTCGTTGGCCACAAATCCTCGTCAAGGTGCCGAATTGTATGACGGAATGCGCAAAGTGCGTATCAATTTCACATCCAAAGGCAGAGGGAAAAGCGGTGGAGGACGGGTCATTATACGCCTTCAAGTCGAAGACACCCGCCTATCGTTCCTATACATTTACGACAAGAGCGATATGGGAAATGTGTCAGACGATTTCCTCGATGATATTATCTACAATCTTGACCACGGTCGGTATACGGGCATGAAATATCCCCCCAATTGATGCTATTGCAGCTAATGATAACCACTCTAAAAAACTATGACTATGGGAAACATTGCGGTCTTGCGGGCAGAATATGTGGACGGTTTGTCGCTGAAAGTATTCTTCAGTGACAAAACAAACCGTGTGATTGATTTTAGCGACTTCTTGCTACGCCATCCTCATCCTCAATACAACAAATACCAGAAGTCCTCTATGTTCAAGCAGTTCACCATCCGCTGTGGCAATTTGATTTGGGGAAAACATGCGGATTTGAGTTTCCCGGTAGAGGCTTTATATGCTGGTGATTTGGAAGTGTGTGAATAGGTTAATTTATTGACGAATTGAAAGCTGATTCAGACCAACAGGCTGTCATAGATATTGACAATGGACGACACCTGGTGCTGGCACCGCCGGGGTGTGGCAAGACTTTTATCTTGGCGGAGCGGGTGATACAGGCTCACGCCCACGGGGTGGAGTATGCCGACATGATTTGTCTGACCTTTACTAACCGTGCCAGCCGTGGGATGCGCGACCGCATCAGCGAGCGGACGCACAACCCTGTGCCGGGCGACCTCTTCGTGGGCAATGTGCATCGGTTCTGCTCTAACTATCTGTTTGACCAAAAGAAAGTGCCGCAGAACAGCGCGGTGATTGACGACATGGACTGCGAGAGCATCATCACCCACCTCGGACGGCTGAACCCGCTGGAAGGGCATGGACGTTTCGCTGCCGACATTGTGGACATGCAACACGCTTTGAGCCAGCGCGAGGCGGGGATGCCTGAGAAGTTGATAGTCCATGCCGACCGTCTGGCAGAGGCTGATTCGGCATACGGGCAGCGCAAGGCGGAGTTGGCACGGCTGTATGCCGAATACAAGGAGACCGACTGCCTGCTGGACTTTGAGGACCTGCTGGAGAAGACCTATATCTACGCCTCGCAGGATGAGAGCAGGCATCGATACAAATGGATACAGATTGACGAGGTGCAGGACCTCAACTTCCTACAGCTGGCGATAGTAGACCTGTTTGCAGCCGACAATGCCACCATAGTGTATCTGGGTGACGAGCAGCAGGCAATATTCTCGTTTGTGGGTGCAAGGCTTGAAGCTCTGGATTATCTGCGTCGTCGCTGTAGTCCCAATATACATCATCTGGGCATGAACCACCGTTCGCCCAAGTATCTGCTGGACGTGTTCAACCAATACGCCACACGCCAACTGGGCATTGATGCGAGACTGCTGCCTATGACCGACGACACACGCGAGGCACTGCCGCAGGACTGCTGCTTGATGCGTGCCTGCTATCATGACTTGGGGCAGATGTACGACAAAGAGGACCTGCGCTGCAAGTACGACGGGGCCTACTGCAACTACTGCCAAAGGTCGGTGGCAGACGAGTATCGACTGGCGGTGAGCCTTGCCCGCCGCTATGCCGAACTGGAACCCGACGGAAGGGTGGCACTGATAGTGCCGACCAACGCCGATGCCGACCGGATAAGCAAAGAGTTTGGCGACACGCCACACTTCAAGATTTCAGGCAGAGACGTGTTTACCACGCCGACGGTGCAGCTGTTGCTTTCGCACCTGAACGTGGTGGCAAACGAGACCTGCTTCATCGCATGGGCAAAGTTGCTGTACCACCTGCACATATTCCAAGAGTATGCTGCCGCCCGCAACCTGATGCGCGAGTTGCGCAGCCGTGCCATCTCGCCAACCGATCTGCTGATGTACAGTGATAGTAGTTACTTGCAGCAGTTTGTCGAGGTGCTGGACAACGAGGAGGTGGTGCTTTTCGACACCGAGACCACGGGACTGGATGTCTTCCACGACGACATTATCCAGATTGCCGCGGTGAAGGTACGCAACGGCCGCTATGTGGAGGGATCGGACTTCTCCATTATCATTGAGACAAACAAGGAGATTCCCCCCATCGTGGGCGGACACGACAACCCGATGCTGACCGTCTACCTCAACAGTGAACGGCTGAGTAGGGAAGAGGGTCTGCGACGTTTTGAAGGGTATTGCGAAGGCTGTGTGCTGATTGGGCATAACGTAGAGTATGACTACCACATACTTGACTTCAACATGCGGCGTACGTTGTCGCGGTCGTTGGGCCATCGGCAACGGTTCGATACGCTGAAGATTGCACGGCTGGTGGAACCACGATTGAGGGTATACAAACTGGAACGTTTGTTGGAAACCCTGCATCTGCAAGGAGCCAACACACATAACGCTATTGACGACGTGAAGGCGACGCTGTCGCTGCTAGCCTATTGCCGAAAGCGGTGTGATGACTATTTGCCACGCCAGCGCGAGTTGCTGTCCAAGCCCGAAGTGAGGGGGATGGCGACAAGATTCAAGGATGTATATGGCGACCTGTTTATACACACCTACCGTCGCCAATACATGGAAGAGGAATTGGGTGTTGTGCCAGCATTAGTTGATGAGTTGCAATATGTCTACCAAAGCCTGTTGAAGCAAGGCGTGACGGAGCCTGTCGGGAAGTGGCAACATATAGTTGACTACATCTCCATGGACGTAATCGACACTGCGTTGGCACCCTCGCTGCGCGAACAGCTAGACCGCTATCTGGGCGACATCAACACTTCGCGCGAGTCGGACCTATGCGACAGCACCAGTATGCGCACCATGATGCGTGAGCGTTTCTTTATTGCCACGGCACATAAAGCGAAAGGGCTGGAATTTGAGAGCGTGATTGTCTTCAATGCCACCGAAGGCGCGTACCCCTATTATTACAACATCAAGAACAACGACCAAGAGCATATCCGCGAGGACGCGCGACGGTTCTATGTCGCGTTGTCGCGAGCCAAGCGGCATCTGTGCATCACCTATTCGGCAGTCAACGCCCGAGGCTTTTCCAATAAGCTGACACCCTTTATGAAGGCTATTGCCGACCGTTTCACGGCTTACATCTTTGACCCAGAAGTGGGTCGTCTAACTCAACATGATATCCATTAATCCCATCACTCCAAACGATGATACTAACCGAAATATACAGCCAGTCGAAAATAGTAGACCAACTAGGAGCCCTGCTTGAGAAGGGTGCCGACCGCATCCATATTGACGGCATGACGGGCTCGCTGCCTGCCATCGTGGCGGCGGCAATGGCAGAACGTTATCCCGACAAGAGCCAGCTGCTTATCGCATCGGGTAAAGAGGAAGCATACTATCTGCTCAACGACCTCGAGACCCTCCTCGACGAGGCTGATGTGGAGTTGGAAAGCAAGCGTGTGTTGCTGTTCCCACCCTCCTATCGCAAGCCGCACAGCCGTCGGGTAGCCGGCTCAGCCGACCCTGACAAGCCGCCCGTGGTGGAGGACGGCGGTGGCGACCTCTTTGAGACAGACAACGCCAATGTCATGCAACGCAGCGAGGTGGTTAACCAACTCAATTCGGGTCGTCCGCTGCTGGTGGTCACTTTCCCCGAGGCGTTGTCCGAAAGAGTGGTCTCGAGCCGCACTCTCACCCGCAACACCCTCCGCATTGCCAAGGGTGCCAAGGTGGACATGGACTTCGTGATGGATGTGCTGCAAGAGTATGAGTTTGACCGTGTCGACTTTGTTGTCGAGCCGGGGCAGTATGCTGTGCGTGGCGGCATCATCGATGTCTTCTCCTATGCTAACGACCAGCCCTTCCGCATTGAGTTCTTTGACGATATGGTCGACTCGCTCCGTTCCTTCGACCCCGTGTCGCAGCTTTCCGTCCGACACTACGACAACATCAGCATCCTCCCCAATATGCAACGTCGGGCAAAGGATGTCGTCACTGTGGAGGAGAAAGTGCCGCTAACGCACTATTTTGGTTCGGACGATGTGGCATGGGTGCAGGGGCTGATGTTTGCCTGTGAGCGCATTGAAACCCTCTATGCCAACTCCGGACGCGATGACGAGCACTATGTCTCCGCCAACGACATGTTGCGGTCGCTGCTCCGCTGTCGCATTGTGGAACAGGGCAACAGCACCTACTTCAACAAGGCGGAACGTCTCGCCGTCCAATCCACACCCCAGCCCGCGTTGGGCAAGCAGTTCGACATGCTCATCAGCACCTTCAGCGACTACCGCGACCGTGGCTACCGCATTCTTGTCACCGTCGCCAACGAGCAGCAGCAACGCCGTCTCACCAAGGTCCTCTCCAGCGTACAGCCCACATACAATGCCCTCGACATTGCCAAGGGTAAAGGAATTGAGTCACAGTCGCTGGCTGCCGATGTGCAGTTCCTCAACTTCCAGATTAGCCACGGTTTTGTTGACAACGACGAACACCTGCTCTGCTTCACCGACCACGAGATTTTCGAGCGTTATCACAAATACACTGTCCGCGACCTCCGCGACGCGCATCAGGCTCTCACCCTCAAGGAACTCTTTGAGCTGAAGCCGGGCGACTTCGTTACCCATATTGACTATGGCGTGGGCCGTTTCAGCGGATTGGAAAAAATCGAGGTCAACGGCCACACACAGGAGGTTATCCGCCTCATCTACAAGAACAACGACACCCTCTATATCAGTATTCACGGGCTCCATAAGATAAGCCGCTATGTGGGCAAGGAGGGCACCCCGCCCACCCTCAACCGTTTGGGTAGCAACACGTGGCAAGTGCTCAAGCAGAAGACCAAGCGGCAGGTCAAGGACATCGCCAAAGACCTTATCGCCCTCTACGCCAAGCGTCGCGCGTCGAAAGGCTTCGCCTATAGTGCCGACAGCTATCTGCAGGAACAGCTCGAGGCCTCCTTCTTCTACGAGGACACCCCCGACCAGCTCAAGGCCACGCAGGATGTCAAGCACGACATGGAGGACACCGCGCCGATGGACCGCCTGGTCTGTGGCGACGTGGGCTTCGGCAAGACCGAGGTCGCCATCCGTGCCGCCTTCAAGGCCGTCTGCGACTCAAAACAGGTGGCGGTGCTGGTGCCTAACACCATCCTTGCCTTCCAGCACTACAACACCTTCCGCGACCGCCTGCAGGGACTCCCCGTCAACGTCGACTACCTCAACCGTTTTCGCTCCACCAAGGAGAAGAACGAGGTATATCGCAATGTCGAAAGCGGCAAAATAGACATCCTCATCGGCACCCACGCCATCACCAACAAGAATCTCCGTTTCAAAGACCTTGGCCTGCTCATCATCGACGAGGAACAGAAGTTCGGTGTCAGTGCCAAAGAGAAACTCCGCCAGATGAAGGTGGGTGTTGACACCCTCACCCTCACCGCCACCCCCATCCCGCGCACGCTGCAGTTCTCCCTCATGGGAGCCCGCGACCTCAGCGTCATCCGCACGCCGCCGCCCAACCGCCAGCCTATCCAGACCGAGCTCACCAATTTCAGCGAAGAGCTTATCCGCGATGCCGTCCGTTTCGAGATGAGTCGTGGCGGACAGACCTTCTTCGTCAGCAACCGTGTCGAGAACCTGCCCGAGATGGCAGGCCTTGTCAGCCGTCTCGTACCCGATGCCCGCGTGGGTATCGCCCATGGTCAGATGGACGGCAAGCAGGTGGAAGAGACCATGATGCAGTTTCTCGAAGGTGAGGTCGACGTGCTGGTCGCCACTTCCATCATTGAGAACGGCTTGGATATACCCAATGCCAACACGATGATTATCAACAATGCCCAAAACTTCGGCCTCAGCGACCTCCACCAGATGCGCGGCCGTGTGGGTCGCAGCAACAAGAAGGCCTTCTGCTACCTCCTCATCCCCTCCTATAGTATGCTCACCGATGATGCCCAGCGGCGTCTCAAGGCCATCGAGCAGTTCTCCGCCATCGGTAGCGGCTTCGACATCGCCATGCGCGACCTCGACATCCGTGGTGCAGGCAACATCCTCGGTGCCGAGCAGAGCGGCTTCATCAGCGAGATAGGCTACGACATGTACCACAAGATTCTTAACGAAGCCATTGAGGAGCTGAAGGAGACTGACTTTGCCGACCTCTTCCGTCAGGAGGCGGAGGAGACACACACTTATGCCAAGGACTGTGTCATTGAGACCGACCTCGAGGTGCTGCTGCCCGACGACTATGTCACCAGCGTCAGCGAGCGTCTGCTGCTCTACAAGGAGCTCAACGACCTCGTCACCGAGGATGAATTGGACCGCTACCGCGAGCGGCTCATCGACCGTTTCGGTCCCATCCCGCAGCCCACGCAGGAGCTGGTGCGGACCATTACCCTCCGCCGCATGGCGCAGCAGTTTGGCATCGAAAAGCTGGTACTCAAGCAGCGCAAGATGGTATGCCACTTCTCTGCTAACCCCGAGAACCCCTTCTACAAGTCGCCCAACTTCGCCAAGCTGATTCGCTATGCGCAAGACCACCCGCAGGAAGTTCGACTCCGCGAAACCACCGAACGCCTCACCCTCGTCTGCGACAAAGTCCCCAGCATCCAGAAGGCAATAGAATGCATCAACGTGCTTATGTTCGACTGACCATTTGAAGTGTGTTAGTGTTTGTATGTGACAGGTCAAACGCATCAAAATTGGGTGTTGTATGTGCCGTAGGCATATTATCTCATTAACCACATACTAAGCACAGCGAAGATTGAGGTCGTGACTGAAAGGAACATGCTGTACGCAGTGTGGAGACTTTGGAATCAGTATTATATGCGTGCTGAGAGCACGTTGCAATTTGGTATTCTGTTATAAATGATGCGTGCTTTCAGCACGCATCATAGGAGAGTCGTGAATTCCCACGCGGCACTAGCTACATAAGTGGGGTTAATCGGATTTTGTGTCTCCGACACGTACAAACTCGCATAGAACCCAACAAATGTTAATTTTGATGCGTTTGCCATGTTATGTGTGATAGATTTGTGTGATTGAAAAACTCAAACCATTCGCAAATTTACTTGTTTGGATACCCGCATTATGATAAAAATGTATAGATTACGATTGATATAGATAAAATTGATTTACTTAATATTTAATATGTTGCGTAATAATTATGAAAATATTTGTTATATAATTAAAAAAAAGTGTATCTTTGCAATTAGAAATATTGTGTATAATGGGTGAACGTTTTAGTCTGACGAAGTGTCATAGAAACGAGTAAATTAATTATTCAAGATTCAATAAGAACTAGCAAAAAAGGCAGGATAACGTATGTCAACAATAATTGAAGAGACTAATGGTTGTATAATATATCGTGATAAGGATTATCCTATAGTGATAGATACTCCTTTATATAGAGATGTTGAATGTTACAGAGAATGGGTTGGCAGTAGAATTTCGCCAAGTAATGGGATTTTGGCAGAAGGTGTGGAACATATACATATGTTTATGGATGGAACTGAACACACCATTAACAAAGCCGACTTGTTACGTGAGGTGGTTCAGGAAATATATAATTACGGCGTCGAAAAGGCCATAGCCGACGGGTATAAACCGTTCGACCAAAGTGCAAAGGGACAAGAAGGCTTAGTGCACATGTATGATGTGATATCTCTTATTATCATGCAAATCAAAGATTATAATACAAAGATTCGCATTCCTTATATGATGCCATACGATTATTCCCAGGTACTCGACACATATCCGACCTATTACGAAATACCCAATTTTTATTTTGGCAAAATATACGATAGTATACGACACTTGCTACCGTCTGATTGGTGTTTTACCACCACATTTGCATATTCATACGTTTTTTTACAGTATTTTCAAAATAATAAGAACTGATATATGCCACATTATTACGGACTTGATTACGGATCAACCACCTCCCTGCTCTATGAGTATGACGATGGGAGTCCTAAAGAATTGTCGAAAATTAAGTCGGCAACAAGAGTGTATAATGGTGAAATTGTGTCGTGTGATGATGCCGATAGGAATTTTAGTTATCAAGGATACTTAGTGGAGTCTCCCAAAAGAGATTTTATTGACGACCAGAAAAAGGAGTATAATGGAGTTGGGTGCATAAGCATGATTGCCAATACGATGGTAACGATGCTAAAAAAACAGCAGCAAGGGTTGCAAGGCAGTCATTTTACGCTGACGATACCAAATGGCTATAGTGCAACTCATTATATTGCTATGCACAATATTGTATTACAGGCTATTGAAAGAGTTGCGCCGAATGCGGCAGGAGATGTTGACGTATATTTATTACCAGAGCCAATGGCGGCAGCTCTGCACTATATCCATTGCTGTATGAGAGACTGTGGTGATTTTGAGAACAAGCACTTTGTAGTTTGTGACATTGGTGGTGGGACAACAGATTTATCCATCGTTACATGTTCAAGGCGAGGACGCAGTCTTATGTTCAAAGTGGAGAAGAATCAACAATCTGACAATAATCTTGGTGGCAACGATTTCGACAAATGTTTATGTCGGCATCTCGGTATAGATGAGAGGAAAATCTCCAATATGGGGAGAAATGCAATCCAAATTCTTAAGCATAATCTTTCTGAGTGGGAGTTTGATACGGTAGAAGTGGATAATGTAAAGAAAACATGCACACGAGACGAGTTTGAAAGATGTATTCAGACAAAACTAACTGGTTTGGGCGTCCTTATGCAGAAGTTGAGGGACGGGTGCGGGCTGAGTGTTGACAGAGATTGGGTTATATTACGTGTGGGAGGTAGTTGTCGGATGCCTGCAATTCAACATTTGTTACACCAGAAGTTTCAAGAAATAGAACAGGTTTTCGATACTGAGCCCATAGATGTTTTCTATAGTGTGGCACAAGGTGCTGCTATATACTCAGCATATCGAGCCGGGGCACTAGCCAGCGAATATGATACGATTGAAATAATAAATTCGACACCCCACAAGATATCATACATGACAACAGATAGGGAGTGGAAAACTATCGTTCCTCAGAACTCACCTGACGGTACGTATGTTTCTCCTACACTATGCCTAATTGGCAAAGCGGGAGGTGTGGAAAATGATGATGGAACCTATAGCGTGGGTGATATAATGATAAGGGAGGATGGTGCTGAAAAGAAAATGTGGCCAAGAGATGAGTCAAAGCACTTCAACCTTAATAATCGAAACATCCTTGACGTACAATTAGAGCTTAGCATAGAGATAGTTAACAGTCGAATACATACGTGCTGCATTACCGACAAAGGAACAAATGAGCAAAACATTTGGACAATAGATTGTCGAGCCAATGGATAATAAGCATCAAATATATTCAAATAAATATGAAACAGCGGATTCTTACTTTTATCCTATTATACATGTTTGGTATAGGTACTGCTTATTCCCAGTTTGACAGTAGTATGCGCCATCACGCCATTATCGCTGTTGATATGACCATGCCTGGCCAAAGTTGGCAACAGAGCGATAATACTTTCCAAACGATTTTCAACAATCTGCTATCCGACAGTATCTTTCGAGAGGGTGACTTACTGTCCATCGTGGGATTCTCGACCGATGAGCTAGCCACTGACCTTGATGATTACACATACACCTTGAAAAACCATCTGATTGGTAATCTTGGTCACTTAAGGTTTTCCACTTCTCTGAGAGATAGTTTAAGAGAACAATGGAGTACGATTGCGTCACAGGGAAACCGACTTCATCAAGGGTATCATCCGTTCTCAATGATCTCGCTTGCCAAAATGTATGCGTTTGCATCTGTCAAGCAACAGGATTGCTCCCATTATGTGAACAGGACTTTTCTGGTTTTTATTTCTGACCAAAGGTATAATGGTGGAGATTTCTATCAAGAAGCAATGTCGTTGTACGACTTCAACTATCGCCTTACCCCAAATATGATGCAAGACTACGGCCAGCGCGTGGCCTCAAAGTATTTTGTGAAACACATTTGCGGTAATGAAATGGGTTATCACCAACATATTGACCTTTTTGAATATATACCTTTGCAGGATGGGCTTACGTTGCCCACAGTCATAGATTTTTCGTCTGGTAGCATTATGGCACAACGGACTAGGTTAGGACACTACCGATTATATTTAACTGCCACTAATCGTCATGACCAGCGCTATCGCCTGTTACAGTTGCGGTATCGGATTGTTGATAAAGATGGAAATATGTTGCTCGACACGCTGTGCCGAGCAGGTGTGAGTGGTGATGATTATGCCGAATTGGACAGCTTCAATATTGTGTACGATATAGGAATACGCCGTCGTGCTTCTTCGGTAAAGATCGATGCATGGGTATCGTTACGGGACGGAATATATGATGCAACCGTATTAACTCCAGTGAAGAACGCTCCAACCTATCTGGCATCCAGAGGACTTGGTGTTATTGTTCCCATCCAATATGAGAAAAAAGCACTTATACTTGGAGTTGTGCCGCTTCCAGGATTATTGCAATTTTCCGATAATCAGATTAGTTGCGCGGCCGTTGTGAGTTTGTTGGTTGCGCTGTTATTGTTCTTGGCTTTGATTATGTTGGTGCGCCGTATTCGTGTATATCATCCTAAAACTGAAGATATTTCAATTGAGTTGAATCGTTCCATATACAATACAAAGAAAGTTCATCATGAAGACTAAAGATATAAAAAACATCACGAAGGCCATTGATGTTGCTGTCGATCTTGACAATCCAAGAAATCCAGAAGAGATTGCTACAGGGAAGATTATTGTTGAGCACAAGAAAAACATTTTTGGATCGATAGATCCTGAAGGTAAAGGAAATATAAAAATTGATTATAGTATAGATGGTGGCAATATTGTCATTGATAGAAATTTGGATCTTCTTTCGATTGGATGTATGGGTAAAACGGGAAGAAGTCTCAATCTTAAAATTGAGAGAACAAACGAAATTCCATTTGTTGTCAGATTGGATAGCAATGCTATTATTGATTGCGAGGATCGTCTTATAGATAGGTTTACTATCAATTATACAATAACTGCGAAAGTGGACAAGGATAACACATCGAAAAGCAAATCCGATAGTATAACGGTTAAACTACAAAAACTGACGTGCCGTCCTGAAATCACTTTACAATGCAACGAGATTGCATATACTGCTGATACGATTGAAAATAGACTGATATTTCATAATAGCAATACGCATGCTTACGCGCCAACCATATCGGCCAAACACACAGCAGTTTATCTTGAGAAGGGCACTGATAGAATAGATAATGTCGTTAGTATACGATATAGTGATGCTGTTAGTGCCGGATTCAATTATGACTATGTCCCAAAGGATGTAATTATTGATGACCAAGATAATCCGACGCCTTCTGATTATGTGAGAAGAATATTCCCGAAACCTGGCTATGAAGTTGATGTCCCCATAGATATTGACTTTTCAAGAGTTAACAATCCCACAGAAACTTCCGAGGAGTACAAATTGGTGATTGATTACGAATATTGGACAGATGACAGTGCCAATAGCATACGCTGCCAGCAGGTATTACCTTTCATATTGCAAAGGAATGATGAACAGAATGAGTTGAGGGTTGAACTTCGACGTGGACAGCAGACAGACCTTATTAACGGGGATTTCCGTATACCCAATCCTATTGATGTAATATCGGATTGGACACATGAGTTCTATATACACATAAGGAATGCTGCTACCGTAAGACAAACAACATACCCCACAGCCGGAGTCGTCATCAGAAACCTTTCAATCGACGGTTTGTCATTAAATGACAATGCCTGTGCATACAGAGATGGCAGGGAAATAGGACTATCCCAATTTGTCCAACAGACAATAGTAGGAGACCGCTTGCAGGAGGACATCATCAGGCTTTTACCCACGGATTCGAGTGACATCACGATTGTCATACGGTCAGGCATCATCAACAGATTTGTCAAGAACGGTATCGACGTGTTCAATGCGACACTCTGCCAGCACATTCGGTTTGAGTATTATATCGACTCCACTGGTTCAGACAATCCGGCATGGACTACTTATGAGTGCAATGTACGCTTCGACCTAGAGATACTGCCGTCGCCCCAATGGCTGGGTGTCGATTTTGGAACCTCTGCCGTTGTCGCCCTTTATGGAAATTCGGACGACAATGCTGGTAGGGAGTGCAACTGCATATGTGACCTTGCCAGAGAAAAGAGAGCATTGTTACGGGCGGCATATGGAAACAACAGTGCCTTCGCAACTGTCTCAGACGAATCCGTGTTTATCAATTCAAACATCGTTGGCAACGACGGAAGAAAGACCGAGAACTTCTTTTTTGGCAACAGAAACAATAGAATCGAGACCGATTACAAACAGGGAATGATTCTTTTCTCTCCTGGAGACCAGTTCGCCTACGACAAGCTATACCCCAGCCTGAAATCGATGATGGGACACAGTCGTGTGCCATCGAAAGACCCCAATCCCGAAAACAGGGAAAGAATGCCGTTGGTCGACGATGTTTATCAAACGGCATACAACGAGCTGTTTGACCTATACCTCGCCAAACAATCCCATGGGAATCCTGTGGAAAGAATAGTAATGACCTACCCCAACACCTTTGCAACAGCGCATGTTGAGAAGTTGAGGCAAATCGCAAAAAAATGTATGCCCACGCTTCGCGACGGATATATCGTCACAATAAGCGAGTCCGACGCTATTGCGTGCAAATACCTCAGACTTCGCAAACAACTTATCGGCGGAAAAAACGCAGACCAAAGCGTACTTGTCTACGACATGGGTGCCGGCACACTGGACATAACCTATTTCACAAACATACTTAGAGATGGGGTTCGCGAGATAGATTTTGTGGGCAAATATGGTATTAACAAGGCTGGCAACTATCTCGACTATGTACTGGCCGAAATAGTTGTCGAACTATGTGAGCAGGAAGGCCATGGCAACATCGGCGGACAGAACCTGAGGGAATATATTTCGTACAGATCCGACCGTTCACTTGATATAGGAACCTGCTTTGAATTGAAGAAATATGTGAAGAACACCCTCAAACCAATCATGGCACAGTACGAGGATGTTTCGCAGGTTCCAGACGATGTCATGATGCCGGAATGGATGGGCAAAGAACAAACGCTGCATCTGACGACAATTCCCCTTAATCGAATCTTCAATCATTCGAAATTCAAGGCATTTATCAAAAGTGTGACCCAAGATGTGGTGGATGGGTGTCGCGCCAATATCAACAACATGATGGTTGATGTTGTCGTGTTTTCTGGTCGCATGACTTGCTTCAAGAGTATTCGCAAGGCGTTTATTGATGCATTGGGAGGTGAATTTTGCGTCATGTCCATAGATATTGCTGGTGGCATGGATAATGATTCACTGAAGTCCAGTGTGGTCGAAGGTGCTTTGGACGGCGTTGAGATAATATTCAATAACACTAGTGATTACAAATTGTTATCTAAACGCCCGTTCTATTGCAACTATTGTGTTTTGGTTAAGCTCCTTGATGGACTTGAAGTACACTGCATGTTGAACAACAGAACGCATGGTTTTAAGACTACCGAAAGCGTGAACCTTTCCAACGCCCGTGCAATCTATTTACTACAGACTTATGCACCTGACGCTGATTCTGTCAAGAAAGACTTTGACGGTGACCGCGACCTTACGACAATTCTTGTAGCAAGAAATGTGCAAGATCAATATGGATTACATGATTTGACCGTAAAGGTTGAAGTCAACCAATACGACAGATTCAATCAAGGCACAAATCTTGTGACCCTAGAACTTGATTCGGGTTATGTAAATGCGATGCCACAAGAGAATTTGGAGAGCAAGGCTTTCCGCAAGAGTTCTTGGCCTGTGGTGTTTGTATAGTTTGATTGCAATACTTTGACATGATACTTTGACATGATAAAAAGAATACTGATACTAACGATTGCTCTATTTGTTGCCTCGTCTTCTGCCTTAGGGCAGCAGGAATGTCCTGTACAGCCCGAAAGCCCTGTGCTGAAATATAATTTTGGTCGGCTTACGTTGGAATGCGGGGATGGAGAGCTCTTCTGTCTTGGTGGCGGTCATGATGCAAACAAACAAGGATACTCAAAAATCTACTATCTGTTCACCAATGACCCCAAGGTGTACATCTCCAATGATTATCGAGGGAGCAGGTATAATCATGCAGACGAATACAGATATAAACTTGCAATACAAAGTTCGGATCAGAATAGTCGATGGTCTGGTGGTGGTACTATGCTCAGGAATCGTGTATTATCGTCTAAGGAAGTCCAGGCCAGTAAAGATTTGGCTGTTATATGGGAAGATAGTGCCAGAATTCTTTTCGACACCAAAGATGACAAAAATACAGATGTAAAATACACAGTGGCATTGATTGTGCTTCCAGTTCCTCCTCGGGACACTTTCTTCACAACATACAAACTGACAGACAAACATATTAAAGACGGAATCTTGACTGCCAATCTTCAAATTGGGCGTACGGGACGTATCGTTTTTGATAGTATATGGATAGACAGTGTGCCACAGCATAACGTTACATACAACGATTCCAATCAACGGGACATGCCGTATTATCGTTGCAATCCTCATGCAAACATTGCAATTGACATGCCGGTATCTCAGTCGCAGCGAGTTATTTATGTGACGGTATTCTACAGACTGTTAAGTCCGGACGGCAAAATCATCTCGCAAGAAGAGGTGCTGGTGGTGCCTATTCGTTTCGATTTCCCGTTTATACCGGTGTTAATCGTTGTTGTACTTATTGTGTGTTTGGTTTTGTTGTTGCGTTGGATTTTCAGGAAAAGGAAAGCAGATAAGCCTCACAGAGAGGCAAGACGTGCAGAGGACCATCGTTTGAAAATTCGGGTTGAGGAGCAAAAAAAACGTATCAGAACTTTGGAGAACCAACTTGAGTCGTTAAAGAAAGAGGTGGCTAGAGAGAGAGAAGAAACGAAAAGAGTAGAGGCTAGAAAAGATATGGTTATAATGGACTTTGATAGAAGGTTGAAAGAACAAAACGATAATATTGACAAACTCAAAAGTGCATTGCGCGAAGCCCAAAACAAAGAATACACTGCTGAAGACAGTGCGGAATTCCGACAACGGTGCAATGCAGTTGTCAATGAAATTGATATGTTGTATAATGAGTTGATAGATAAGGGTGGTAATATGCCAACCAGCGTGGTTGCCGAAAAAGTACGTCAGCTGGAGAGACGAATCTGTATCATGCAAAACAAATAAATATATGATTATGAAACAAATTTTAAGGACACTGTTAGTTGGGCTGCTGTTGTTGTCAGCAAAAACCGTGTGTGCCAATAGTGCCAATCCGGCGGCAGTCGCACAAGGAACGGATGTTTCCCCAAACCAAAAGCTTGAAAATGCTAAGAAAACTATTCAGGAAAGCACAGCTATTTTTACATACGAGGAGGGTGTTCTAAGGAAATCTAATGGCGGTGACTTATACGAGTATCCGAATGACAATCAGGGTGATTTCAGGTTTTATAAGGCTATCTATTACCTTTTTACATCGCGTCAATACGTTCATTTGGATGATCACTCTCAAGCTACTGGCAACGAATTTATATTTATGATGATTAGAAACGGAAGTGGCAAATGGGTAAACGTTTATACGGGAAAAGATGCAGCAGCCGATAAAAAGTTCGGCATGAACGAGTCGGGGCCTTATAGATGTGTCGCTAAGGCTAATAATAAGGCAGAGATATTGTTGTCAGTCAATAGCAGGGGTGAAGCTGAAAAAGATAAAACAATACTTCTTGTCGTACTACCCGCGCTTGAAAAATCGCATTTTGATTGTTTTATTAGGCAGGGCAATAACAAAATGCCTTTCGATGTGTTTACGGATAATATTAAGCTTAGGACGGATAGTGAGAAACCTCTTGCTGGTTATACCCTCATCGTGGAACGTTCGAACGGCCTTGTGGTTGACCGCATTATTTATGCCGATTCAAATATTATGAAATATTATCGTGACACACCTCTCAAAGATGGGGTCATATCCATTCCTCTCGATGACATACCAGTAAAGCGCAACGCCAAAGAATTAAAGTTTTGCATACACTATAAGGAGTTCAAAGATGGGAAAATTACTCCCAGAAGTAGTTCTCAAACGCTCAAACTTTCATGGGATAAACCTACTGGCGGGCGGATTATTTGGGAGCTGATTATTATTGTAGGAGTCGTTTTATCAATTTGCTGGGTTCTTATTCGAAAAGCGCGGTCTAGAAGAAGGATTATTCAGCCTTCAGATAGTAACGTCAATGATAATGGAGATGGAGACGTTCCTGTCAAAGTGGTTTCGGGTAATAAAAACCTTGGAAAAAAAGGAAAAAAGAATAAGGGTGACGAGAGAAATAATACTTGTAGTATAGGGAACAGAGGACAGGACAAGGTTCAAAATGAAATCTCCCAGAATCAGATTGTGGTCAAGATTGGCGTTGAAAATAAACAAGAAAACGATATTCCCAGAACTGTCAAGGGAAACGACGATCATGAAAGAACTATTGCCAGTCTCAAAGAAGAAAATGTGCGATTGGCTGAACGGATAGAAGGTTTGGAAAAACAAATACAGAGTGAAAAGAAAAAAACGGAAGAGGCGGAACAAAATGCCAAAGCCTTGGAAGCAAAGGCCGCGGCGGCAGAGGAAAGAACCGACAAGGCAGAGAAAAATGCGAAAGAAAAGGCAGAAAAAGAAATAAAGAAGATAGAAGAGGAGGCGAACCGGAAAGTCAAAGAGGCACAAGATTCAGCCGAAGCCGCAAAAGTAAAGGCCAGAGAGGCAGAGAAAACTGCGAAAGAAAAGGCAGAAAAAGAAGTAAAGAAGATAGAAGAGGAGGCGAACCGAAAAGTCAAAGAGGCACAAGATTCAGCCGAAGCCGCAAAAGTAAAGGCCGATAACGACATTAAGGAGGCTAAAGCCGAGGTGTTGCGCGAACGTGATGAGGAATTGACGAAACTGGTCGGTCTCGCAAAAAGACTTAAGTCCTTGTTGAATGAAATACCCGACGATGCTTTTGGCAGGAATGGGTTGGTGCTCAAGTCGGGAGTGGATAGTTATTGTAACAATCTTGACAGTGTGGTGAATCAGAATCTAAGTCTAAAACGCAGTCTCGAAGAAATGAGAGAATACAGCCTTGTCCAACTCGGCATCGGTAGCAGTTGCTGGATTCACTGTCTGGGTAGGCTATATAGTTACCTTTCGGTAAAGGCCTTACGAGACCAGTTGGAATATGAGGGGGTTAACGCCGACACACTTACAGAGGCATTTCGCACACTAGTTGTGCTGCTGGCTGCGCAGGGCATTGTGGTGCGGAACTGCTCGCTCGGTTTTGATAGCATCACTGACCCGGCGACCAACAATCTATTCGAATTGGACATGATGATAGACCGTATCACCAACTGGCTTGGTGGGAACGCCAGGGTGCGCAAGGCCATACCTAACCACGGTAGCACAATCTACGATTTCGGCACCTTGGCCTACTACTCTATTGAGAACACAGATATACATCAAGGTAAGGTGATGTATTACGACGAATAAGATGAAATGTAAGACAAAAACCAGTCATAAACATAAAATTCTTTCAAACAATGAATCTACTCAAAGGTTTGAAAATAAATGGCCGAGTTGATAAGGTATTGAACTTCGACAGCGACGACGAGTCCAACAACCACTACGTTGTCAAACCGCAAGCGGGGAGTCCGATAACGCTGATAGAACTCGGGGCAAAGGAAAACTACGTGTCGTCAGAGAGTGCTGCTGGAAACCTCACATTTTCAGATGTGGATAAAAAGGTGAGTACTGATTGCATGACGATAAAAATAGCCCTTGGACCAAAGTTGAGCCAGAAATTCCAAAATGGCAGAAATGGCAGCTCTGATTTTGAGGGGATTATATATGGAACGAATCAAAAGGATTCGGCGACAAAGATGCTTCAGTTGCTGTTGAAGCGTAAGGCAGAGGAGCCTCTTCATATCAAGTTGGAGTTTGGCATTGGTGAGACCATTGATAAAATCGACAGAAAGAAAACCGTCCATATATATGTTGTGGATGTTGTTTATGATGCGATTGTAGACTTTGGCTCTGAGGCTTCGCAGGCATGCTGGCTTAAAGACAGCCCGAATCCATCTTTTATTAACCTGACGGCATCCATTCGCAATGCATCGGGCAAGGCTTCCAAACACGACAATGATTTTGTCCAGTATGAATATGATGTGGCAGAAGATAAAATGCTTTACCGTTCAATCTATTATCTAAAGAAAGAGTTGGGTGATACGGACTTAAATGGTTTGAACTCGTGGCCGAATTATGAGAAAGACACCGTACGTTTCTTGAGGGAAGTGAATGATGAGGACTTTAATGAGTACATACAGATTCCCAACATCAAGTTGCTGAATTTTAAATTAAAAGGATGTGTGAATAATCGGGTGACTGTCGGTGGTATAGAGTATGAGATTAAAGAAATCAAAGAAGGTGTTATTCCAACAATGGTGATGAATAATATCATCTTTCAAACGCTGCAATGTATTGAACACAACATTAATGCAACATGTGGCAGTGGTAAAAGCTGCGGTTTGGTCTTGAATATTCTAATGCCCAATGTTTATCCAATACACATGGTTTCGCAAAAACTGAACAGGTTGGCGAAAGACATAGAAGGTATTCGCAGTATTATCCCTCATATCAAAGGTGTGGAGTTGCGCTACATAAGTGAAAGTGACGCGTCATTGTTGGGATACATCAATAAAAACACGGGTCAACAAACGTTTGAGGAGGGAAACTACCTCATTGTAGATGTGGGCAAGGGTACGTTGGACTTTTCTCTTATAGAGCTTAAACGTCAGGATGGGCTAACAAACAAACGTCGTGGCGGTATTGTTGGTGCTGGCGCGGCGATAACCTATGGCGTATTGGTGGGACTGGTAAACGAATACCTGACTGAATATTGCAAAGGCTATGATGTCAGACCGAGGGATGAAAAGGACTCTCTTATTCGGACATTTATATACGAACAAATTCTCAAATGCGATGACATCGCCAAATTAAATGCGACGATGGATAACATTGAAGAATACAAGAAGACGTATAATGACTTTTACGGCAAGGGTCATGGAATCATAAGTCCAGACACAATGTCTGGCGACTTCGATGAGTTAAAGCTGAATGATGGAGCTTTCTGTTTCAACAATGTGCTGAAAGATTGGATTAGTAAGAGACACAATCTATCGGAAGAAAGTTCAATATATGTGACAGCCGAGATCGAAATGATCGTGCGAGAAGCCATGAAGAGGATGAAGTCTGTGCTGAATAAGGAGAAAGCCATGGTGGTGGTTTTTGCTGGTCGTGGCTGTCTGATGAAGGAATTGCGAGTAAGGCTAAAAGAAGAGCTGCTTGCTCATGGTTTGTTGGAAAAAAGTGACGGCAACGAACTCGTGTCTCTAAAGACAATGAAAACTGGATGTATGCACATTAATCAATTGTTGAGAGCAGAGAGCTACGATACCGCTGAATCGCATCAATCATTTTCCGTTCTTGACCCCATTGAAGAAAGTGGTGAAAAGAAACAGAAGAAGAAACGGGTAGAGGCAACGCAAGATGAAAAATCCAACTGGGGTGACCGATTGCGAAAGGAAATGGAGGACGAAGGTATTGTTCGGGGTACAATAAATGTGGCATTAAAAATAAATGGGGCATTAAAACCATTCCGTACAGTAAGCGAAGGTTATGGCAATTTAGCGCAAGGCACAGAGCTTGGAACGATAAATAGTGCTTTTTCGAGAATCAATATTGGCGGTTGGTATTACTCCATCCACAAGAACTTCGTCAATAAGCGTTGCAAGCTCTTGTTTGATGGTTCGCATTACATTATTGTGTCCGATGGCGTGGAACCGCAAGAGTTGGATGATAAATTCATAGAGGGTTCACAGGATGCGGAACTTGGATTCGAATCGCTTTTCCCCAATATTAGTATTCAGAATGCCGAAATGGTGGTAATACCGAAAATGGATGAAATGGTGGCGACAGAGGAAGCTCCCGCCGTTGAAACAAAAGAAACTGAAAAAAAAGATGCTGGGACTAGTGACGGGGGTGTTGGTATTAAAGAGGTTAAGTTTGCGACGGAGGATTGGGGCAACAAGATAGGGAAGGCGTTAATCAACCTTTTTACAAAAAAGCTCAAACTTTTTACAAAAAGCTCAAAGAATACTAACCCCCAATAAATAAACAGAATATGATTTTGTTCTTTTTATCGATAATACTAATAATTGGTTCGCTGGCGGCGATGCTTTTTGTCGATGTTGTTATGTTGCGGTATGTTTCCGCAGCGATATGCCTCGTTGGTGTGTATATGATGCATCTGTATTGGCGGAACCTCTTTGTTAAAGTCCGTAGCAATGGTCTTGAAAATAATGCCATACAGCAACGCCAAATAGCCGAACTACAAGACAGTCTCGAAGTTGCCACCAACGAGAATGAGGCTCTCGAAGCAAGGGTGGCCAAGTTGAACCATGTGCCCGTCATGCCCGAAACATCCTCCTTGCACGAACGCATCGGAATCCTTAGCAATTATTTCTCGGACGATATTACGGGGATGCAAAAAAACGGCTACAACCGCCTGTTTGCCGAATTGGAAGATGCCGCAGCCACCAAGTCCATGATAAAGGCCATTGGAGAGCATACCACCAAACCGATGGTAGAGGAACTAAAGACCTCCAGTCTACCCCTTGACGAGGAAGCCAAGAAACGCCTTGAGAGCAAACTCCTGTGCCTGGCACTGACTGCCATTGACTGTACATGCGGATTTAAGTCGGGTTTGAACGACACAGGCAGTTTGGCAACCAAAGTGGCGAGCGGAGAGATAAGTGAGGCACAGGCCGTCCGGCAAGCGAAAGAAGCCAATGAGAATGTATATGAAACACCCAAGGAGATACGGGTGCTTCGTGAACTTCTGAATGAATATCACTCGGAATGTAAATTTGTGAACGATTACAAACTTTAAAACAATATCCAGATGAAAAAGTCCAGTGTTGAAAACATACTGCTGATAGCAATTGTATTGGCGGCTATTGGAGGAGCCGTATTTCTTGCCAGAAATTTGGCTTTCGGTTTTGTGCTATTGGTTTTGGTGGCATTAATACTTCTTGGCGTTGTCTTTCTTAATTTTTGGAGACATCGCCAAGAAGACAACCTTTCCAAACCACGCAGGTTTAGCCGTTGGGCAATACTCATTACGGGGCTGATGGCAGTAGTTACCATGGGTAGCTACTTCTACCCGTCGTCGACAAAAGTGTATTCCAATAACGACCATCATGCAATTGCGATAGAAGGATTAGAGACGGATCGTTCCTCACTTCTGTTGGTGGCCAACAGCAATGAAGCCCTATTCGACAACAAAACACTAGAAGGAAGAATCGAACTCAGAAATATCAGCACGGGAGACTCAACGGCCACCCTTGTGATGAACGGAGCCGGGAAACCCGTGTATTCTCTACAAAAAATCAGCAAAAGAGATTTCCTAAACTTCTTCCTCAGACCAATAAAGAAAGACAGAAAGACCACCTACTATATTGCACTTGATGGACAAGAACACCTACACCAGTTCAATGCCGAAGAAGGCCTTGAGTTGATTGGCGTTGATGGCTCCTCTGCGGCAAGGTTGTCCGTCAATTATTTCAAGAAATGGGAGAAACTGAAAAGAAGATGGAAAGCCAACTATATCCTTGAATACCGCGGTTCCGACGGAACAGAACACACCGATACCTCGGCATACAACTCAGTTATTCTGAAAAAATACTCTCTTGCATCCCTTTTCCCCGGAATAGACACTATACATGGGGTTGATTTCACCAAAATTGAATTGGTTCGTTCCAAGACAACCCTCAACAACGACATCAAGGCGAAGGAAGCCAAAGATTATCCGTTTATTGTGGCATACGAAAGTGGGTCGGGCCTTTCTTCTCTGCGAAGCGGCAACAGAACAACACCTATTGGGCGCAGGTCAACACAGGAGGTTCGTTTGGATAACAGCGCTTACACCATTGGTCTGGACAATAGCATTCCCCAGTTTCGTCTTTGTGCCGACTCCAACGGGATGGCTAGTGTAAGATTTCGTATGCCTCAGTACCGTTACCTTAGCACCGAGAGCCTGAAGGAAGGCGAGGACGACTATTTCACCTTTATGGTTGCATCTACCCTTATTGACACCGCCGGTAACATCAATGAGCAACTGGCTGAGAACATCTTGCTTTATGAGATGTTTGATCATGTGGACAACGGCAATCAGATGCGTCCCATGTATATGTCGTTCCATCGGGGAAATACTCGCACACCTCTACAGGTTAGGATATTAGATGATAGCGGCAACGACATAAACGTTAAGGCTGGCGACAATCTGCCACGCATCACCACCCAAAACGGGGCTGCAGGTTGGATTGTAAGTCTTGACAATTTCAAAGACCCTACACAGCATCGCCCATACAAAGTGGATCCCCCTATGTCGGCAAGAGGGATGATGCTGTATGTCATTATGTTTACTTTGGTTTGTTGTTGTCTTATGCTCTACAACGAGCACGATAGGACATCATACATAGAACCCTTGGTGTACATCGCCATAATACCCTTACTTGCCATCCGTTTGATGCTGATGTGGCGTGTCTCAGTCTTCCCACCGACGATGGGCATTACCCTTGAAGAATTCAATGGCTGGCGTACTGCCAAGGGACTGATGCCTGTCATTACTCGATGCCTCATACTATTCCCTCTTGCAATATTGTTATACAAACGTTTGTTTTTAAACAAGAGAACGGCTCAAAATCCCGTTTTCGAACGATGGAACATGGATGAGAACAAATTTTGGCATTTATTATTCCCATTGAAAAAAGAAAAGCATATTACATTGGGCATCATGATGCTTGCGTGGACGCTTATTGCAATCTTTGGTAAGTTTCTTCTCGGTCGGCCGCCGTGGTTCTGCGTTGGTGTTACGGTGATTTATTATTTCATTGTTGATTATCTTATCCACAAATGGCTGGGTTCCCGTGCTTCTGACGAATCAAACCACAGTTATTCTTACTTTTGGCATAGCTTGGCAAACAGCGTCCTTGCAGGCGGTGCCATGCTGATATGCGATGGTGGTTATGGAATCATCTTTTTGATATTCACATTGCTGCTCACCGGCATTAGGTTGATAGACCTTTACGGAGCCAATTCGTATGACAAAGATTACAAATCTGGAATCCGTCTCTATGGAGTCCTCGCTATTTTGGCAATCGTCACCTATGCTTTGGTGCGTATCAGACCCATAATAACATCGGTCTATCTTGGAGGTATCAATTCAATGGTTATTGCCGCGGTCGCCACAGCTGTCGTCAGTGTCATTTTGGCATGGACAGTCGGTGGATTTAGGCGATTTGTCAAGCAAACCATTTTCATTATTGCATTGGTCGCATTGTCCGCTTGCGGAGTGGTCTGCCTTATGCAGAATCATGGCGGAGACCATATCGCCAACCGAGTAAAAGTGTTGGAGTACAAACCTGACGAGATTCTTGGTCAAGCCTCATCGACCAAAGACATGCAGAAGTTCCTCGAGGCATCGCTCAACGACTGGGTGCTTGAGGAATATGAGGAGCGCGGACATGATATGGCAGCCTTCATTGGCGAGAAGGGAGAAGGCTACTTCAAGATACAGCCACACAGCAAAGTCGGTGTATCGTGGATGACCCAGTTGAGCGACCTGTCGGTGTCTCGCTTTATGATTGCCGAACAATCAAGTTCACTCCCTGTGCTACTTATTGCCATGTTCGCCTTCCTGACATTGTTCTCTATGCTACACCCGGCCGACAGACGATGGGCAAGGAGCCTGCTGGTGCAGATACCGCTTCTGCTCACCATCCAGAGCCTTTTTGTGTGGATGGCCGTAACCCGACGATTCGTCTTCATCGGGCAGGACTTTCCAATGTTATCCATTATTTCTAGAGTTAACATCTGCATGTGCTTCATCGGGTTCGGTGTATGGATATGTGTAGCCATGGCAGAACGATTTTTCTTGTACGAGCAGGGCGATACATTGTCCTTGAAAATTGCAAATGGAGACACAACAAGAGAAATGGACGGAAAGAATAGTATTTACGGATTCCACCTGTTCTTCGGTCTGCTTGAATTTGCATTTCTGGTTTTCGCTGGTATCATGATACTCTGCTTTGCCAAAGCAAATGAACGACAAAAAGAGAATACATACAATGTAAAAGATTGTGCCGATGCGGCATACAACTTGATTGCCAACCCCGAATTATATTCAATCGAGGCACTCTTTATCGACTATCAGGATGCCTTAATCAGCGATACCAACATGCGCCTTGACAAGAAACATAAGATTCATGATATCGCCCGACTCGGAAGTCATGCCTCTATTGTCAGGTCCTTCTGCCAGCAGATGGGCTATAGGCCCGGTGAGGCTAACTCCAATAGTGCAATAGACAGAATCTTCGACACAGACCCGACCTATGGCACCTTTGCAAAATCTGCATTTGACCACTATATCGAGAAGCAGCTTGAGCAAAATGAGTCAGACAACCTCATCTATGTCGTCAAATACCGCTATACTGACGAGGACAACACTGACATCGAGAATGTAAGGTATACCTTCGACCTTAACACCCGCTACTATGTACAGAATCTCCCATCACGATTAGAGCATTCATGGCGCGGAAGCGTGATGGCAAGTGGCACGTCTGCCGAGGATATTTTGATGTCTGCTCAGGAGGGAGGTACACGAATCTATAAGCTGCCATCTACCTGGACGCGCCAGCGCAGCCTTATTGTCCGTCCTGGCATAGCACGTTTGTCGGTGGTCGGCAAATACGAACCGCGACATCTTGTTAGCGGCGAGGCCTACAACCTTACAGAAGGCGAGGCTCTAATAGGTCGTGGGGCTCCCGATTTGACAAAGTACGGCTCAGGCAACTACATCGCTCGGAACGTCATCATCAACTCTCGCGCAGAGTTCATCTATCCGCTCCAGAGCTATTTCTACTGGGCCAATCCCATCTCGCAACAGTTTCGAGGCTACATGAACGCCCAGTTGGAGAAAGAGGAGTTTAAGAATAAAGATAATGTGAACAAATCGGTGGAGCTGACTATCAGCACCACCCTCACCAAAGACCTCTACCGTGCTATTGACAACGGCGGGACTACTCGTGGCAACGTAGTCGTGGTTGTCGCTGACGGCGACGGCTATGTGCGGGCACTCATCGACCACAAGAAGAAGAAATATATCATAAACCCCAACGACTCGCGCCGCATACAGCAAGTGGAAGACTCTCTGAAACGCGAAGGTCTGCTCAACCGCGGACGCGAAGCCGAACGCTTTTTTGGAAACAAGGCCATCCTCTCGCTCGACAACGGCCCCGGCTCATCGCAGAAACCCCTTGTATGGACTGCCGTGACCACTCAGTACTCAGGCTGGGACTGGAACGACCTGCAGATGGCTCGCATAAACAACACCCTTATGCCTCACAGCGGTAAATATCACGCTTGGAGCTGGGCGGGACAGCGAATCGACCCCAGAAAAAAGGTGGATAACGAGAAAAAACGAGGCATGTTCCGTTCAATCACATCTGACGAAGGCAGAGGTGTTAGCAATGTCGATGTAAGAGCCTATATGAGACGTTCTAGCAACTACTACAACGCCATAATGGCTCACATTGGTTCCTTCACCCGTCAGGAACTTGATGCTGGCAGACCAAGCTCAAACCCGATATTCAACCACAGTAGCGCCTCCTGGACAACCGACCAAAGAGCCGACCACCAAAAAGCCTACAACGACTCGATATTCCCACTACTAATCTACGGTAACAGCTACCTCATTTTTGCACGACCGCTCGACAGCCAGCACGCCACCGAGCAGGACGCTGTGCTCCTGACAGGTTTGCGCGACAACTTAAAACTCCCGACCGAGTATCGGAAAAGAGACACCTCTGCCCGGAACACCTTCCACCCATTCCTGACGGGCAAGATACGCAACCATTATGCGTACCCCGAGATTTCGTATTTCAACAACAAGATTAGGGACGGCAAGCCATTCGAGATAGCACGCGAAGGTATTAAAATGACTGCCATCGGCAAGAACTCGGTGTGGTTGGTGTCGCCCCTTGGCATGGCCGAGATGTATGGCAGGCTCATCTCTTTCAACCGTAACTACCGCCTAACTATCGACTGCAATAGTCCAGTGCCACCCTATGCCGAGTTTGTCACTGACGGTCCTGCCTCACGTTACCTCGCCATGCGCAACCAGCAGTTCATCCCAGGTCTGCACGACGTGTTCACTTCCAACGACGGTGGCACCGCTCATGGCGTATTCACACAACTAAGAGAACTGGACGGTTACTATATCTACGGCAAAACTGGAACAATCGACGGCAAAGTCAAGGTCAAAGGCAAAAACCAAGAGGATCATCTCCTTGCCGTGATAATCACAAATCGCGACCTCACCGAACTCATATCGCCAGATGATTATGCCAACCTGAAGTTCTATGTAATCTATATTGCCGACTTCAACTATACCAAGGACGGAGACGGAATGTCGTGGAGATCCAACGATGCCCGAATCATCAACACCGTATTGCAATCAACCGAGTTTAAACAATATATGGAAGGAGAACGTCAATGAAACGTATATTCATACATTGGGACAACCCCAAATTAGGACTATTGATATGTCCGGCACTCTTAATTATGACCTTCATCTGGATTACGCATCAGAATCACGAAGAGAAACCCAACGTTGCACAGAAACCCAAGGCAAGTATGGTCGAGGTCGACTACAAGGTACTGAAAGACCACCTATCCGACTCATGCAGCCTCAAGGGGTCAACGCTCAAATGTAGCGAGCAGACCATGGCGCAACTGCTCAGGGGGGTGGATTCTTCCACCGTCAAGTCCATTGGCAACAACTCCGTGACATTTGTCAAGCACGGAGCCTATGTCAGCATCCCCGCAAGCGTGATGGCCAATATGATAGACTTACAGCTGATTAAAAACGAAACAGAACAATGACCACCCCTGATATTCTATTTATTATCACATTGCACAACTATACACGTGTTTTCGATGACGGCAGGTCGCTACGTCTGGAATGGTCGCGCGAGGGGTTGAAGGTATGTAAAAACACGGGTAGTGCCATTGTCAAGTGTCCCGCCAATACCCAAATACCCCTGTCTGAGGAATCCGTGATTGGATGGAATACGTTCGACAGAGGGCAATCTTATCGAGTCTTCCAAGACAATGTGGTTGTATGCGAATTCCGGGTTTTTGACCACGATGATAGCGAATGGTTGGAATTCACTAACGGTGAGGCAACTCTCGAGATAATGACACAGTGGGCATTGGCACTTGAAAGCTTGTATGGCAGCCTTACGTCGGTTGAGAAGTTAAGGGAATGCATTACAAAGGTAGAAACAGTATTCCCCATCAATGAGGACGATACGTTCCGACAGTTGTTACTGAAACGGTGGAGGAGAAAATTAAGAGAAGTATCTGCTGCGGCATTCTCCAGTCAACATAGTACAAAAGAACAAATACGTATTGCATTTGAAACTTTAAAGATGGACAAAAACAAGTAGCTCCTTCTTATAGAGAAGACTCATCTTCTTTGTTGTGTATTAAACGCGAAAACAATAGAGTATCATTATGAAAGCGCAAGCGTCTTTTTTATTCATTATTGCACTATTCTTTACAAATATTGGAATATGCTCAAATGCATCTTATCAGACGAGTCGACTTGGCCGTTTGGTGGGCATTGTTACTAACACTACTGGAAGGGCTATTTATCTGTATGAAAACCATAGTCATGGAATATATTCTATATCTGCCTATGTTAAACAGGATGGCAAGTACGTTCCAGAAAATGTTTTTATGGTAAAAAAGCGCTATCAGTCAACCATATCGTCAGTGAAGTATGATAGTTGGTTCAGTTCCAATCCTGATGGGGGATTTTTTCAATTTGATAAGACCGATAAGGCTTTGTATATTCCGCTTATTGATGAGAATATGTTTGGTGCTGACCGATATATTATATACCGTTTTGATGGCAAACATTTTATATACAAGGGCAAGGATGGAGGCTTTTGGCTGAATCAGTCCCTTCGAAACTACGATGTTCTATTCGCCTTAGGGCGTACCAAGGATTTTATTGTCAGAATAGATAGAATGTCTGATGGCTCATGTCGTTATGCGGCGTGGAGTTCCAATAAAACCATGAGGGATAAACCTAGCATCATACTATATAACGACAATCCATTTTGTGATGATGGTGTATTGTGTTTCTTTAATGGTGATTTCAAGTACATTTTTGATTATGACAAATGTGAATTGCGTGTTTATAAGGGTACGTTGTTGATTAGATGCCAGAAAATGAGTGTTGTATATTTATAGAAGAGCTATAGGTATGTAGGAGGCAAATGATTTCCATGACAATTCTTCGCACTCATCTAATCGCTAAAACAAATCATAAAACATGTCTGACTTATCATTCTCTCCGGGTGTGCTATGGTGGCTGTTTTTAGCATTGTTCTCGCCATTGGTTGTGGTGGGTGTCGCGAATACTGTGTTTGTAGCAACTGCTAGTTATAAGGTTTATATATGGCCGATGGTAGGTGTGACGACATTCTTGATTGTGAATAGACTCTTTATCAAAGGTAAGGATGACACCATCCGCACCTTCTCTCACGAACTGAACCATGCTGTGGTAAGTCTTATGCTCTTCAAGAAGGTTCATTCGTTCCATGTCGAGAGCGACCATGGTGTGGTCTACCACACCGCCGGGGGCAAATTATCAACCGTCCTAATCAGCCTTGCGCCGTATACCCTGCCGTTTTTTTCGTATGTTCTTCTCATCGAACGGGCTGCCATGCTTCCCCATCTTTACTGGATTGCAGACATGCTCATCGGAATAACCATCGGATTCTATATTTCTGTCTTCAGACAGGATATCCGCCCAGACCAGACTGACATATCCCAGTACCGCCACCGAGTATTTCCATATTGGTTCATTTTCACATTTATCATATTCAACCTCACAGTCATACTAAACAGCCTATTGCCACAGATGAACGTTTTTAAGGCCTTTGCAAACATCTTTATCGACTATTGGTATTATGTTGTTGATTTTGTTAACTGTCTAAAATAACAGTAACATGAATACTATCAAATTATCCATATACATAGCAGCATTGTTCCTTATGGCAACACTTGTGTCTTGTAGGAATAGCGAGAACAATTACCCTTATTGTGATAGAGATGAATCAGAGGAGTGCAGCCCTGAAAACCCCATAGATAGTATTATTCATATCACAGATGAAGAAATCCGTTGTCATGAAGTATACAAATATTTGATAACACATCCTGAATTTATCAATTTAAGTGACAGTATTGGTTATCATAGCTATTCATGCGATGACTGTGAAAGGTGTGTGCTGTGGAAAGATTGTGGAATAATAAGAGTATACTCTATTCCTTGCCCGTTAATGTATGCATCGTATTCATACAATATCATCCAGTTCCGTGATAAAGGTAGCATCGATACGACATTCTTGCAAGACAATATAGGGCAGTTGGATAAACTATATGAAATAAGAAATAAGAAGGGAAATGTGTATTACGTCCTTAAGACAAATGCATACGCGATACGTCACGGTGACGTAATTGAGGAGTATATCAGTGCTTTTTCTATCAAAGACGGTCATTTGATGAAAGAGAAATTGTTCCATGCCAATGGTCGGCAATACGACGTTATAGAAGTGGTCTGTGGGGAAGAGCGCCATCCACCATTGGATTATAATAGTGTTATATTAATCAGTTTAAAACATTTTGATGATGGTGAGGGTGTTCCTGCGTTTGTAATAGCTGAAATCAACAATAATGACTGGCCCACTGGATATGGATTGAAGTACCAATGGAATGGGGATTGGTTTGAGTATGTAGGGAAGTGCCAGTATAATGTTGATGACTATTTTCAATAGGACATTTGATGAGTCATGGGCAGAAAAAGATTGTGTATTTAGGTGATAGTAATTTGTTACAAAGTCATGCAAGACAATCCCGAGTATGAAACTAGTTAGAACTTTTGTAAATGCTGTTCTCTCATATTCTTTGAGGAGAATATGCAAACCGCAGAATAGTAATAGGTTATCAAAAACTTTGAACGCATGTTGTATGATGGTGATTTGATTAATATTCCAAAAAATGAGGAGTTAGAAGAGGGGTATTTGTTTCATGTCCAGTTCCACATAACCAATGCTTGTAACTTGCGTTGTAAGCATTGTTATGAAGGAATTCAGCATAGTCATGAGCAATGGAGTTTGGACGATTTTAAGGACGCAATAGATAAGTTGTGGTCGGCATTTGATAAATGGAGAGTAAGAGGAGAAATCTCTCTAATCGGAGGGGAACCCACTTTACATCCCCACTTTGGTGACTTTGTTAGTTATTTATATGAACGTGGAGATGTAGATAGTATTTCAATTCTCTCCAATGGGGTTTCTATTAACTCTGACGTAGTTAAACTAATCAAGGAATGCAAATGTTTTCTTCAAGTCAGTATTGATGGAATCAATGAAGAAAAGCATGATGAGATTAGAGGTAAAGGTAATTATTCCAAATTGATGTATAATATAGAGTTGTTGGTTAAAGAAGGCATACATCCTTCAGTTCACTATGTATTGTCGAAGAAAACAACGCCTCTCTCTAAAGTTTTTTTTGAATCATTGGTAAACAAGGGAATAAGCAGATTGTCATTTTCTAGAATTGTACCCATCGGGAATGCTATGATTGAAGAGATGCTGACTCCTGATGAAATGAGAGAAACCATGGAGATGATTAATAGTATGAAGCAAGCATATTTTAAGAAGGGATTGTCTATTGGGACTACTAGACCGTTATGGTGTAATTTTGGTAGTTCGGGTAGATGTCCTGTGGGGATACAGACAATCACCATTTTGGAAAATGGAGACGTTTTGCCATGTAGAAGGTTACCCATTAAAATAGGCAATATAAAAACGGATAATTTCTACAGAGTATGGTATACTAGTAAGGTTTTGAATGATTTGCGCAACCGAAATAATATAGAAGGTTGCGGCACTTGTAAAATGCTTGAGCATTGTGGCGGTGCACGATGCATATCGTATGCATTATACGGTGATTATATGAAAAAAGATCCTCAATGCTGGCTTTAAAAGGAAATGCTAATTTTTATTTGAAGAATGAACAAATCGTAGTGGTTTATTCATTTTTTGAAAATGGAATGCAGGTTTACGCTTGTAAGAATGAAGCGTTATACCGTTATTTAAAGATATATAAGATTAAGCCTCTTACGACAGCCTTGATATCTTCCCTATTACAGAGATATAAAACAGAAGAAAAAACAGTTATTAATATTGAATTGACCAAAGGTTGCAACCATACATGCATGCATTGTTACAATGAAGCCAGTAAAGATGTCAATACATTGTCTTTGGAGGATTTCATAAGAGTTGTAGAAAAAATTAAAATAGCGTATAAGGATTTTAGTCTGAGGCTATCAGGCGGAGAACCTACATTAAATCCCGAAATAGTATCAATGTGCGATTATGCCATGAAATGTAGCCAACTACCCACGCACACAATAATTACAAATGGGACGATGCCCAACGAACTATTCCATAAAATACTGGCTACAGGAATACGGATGCAACTGTCTGTTTATGGATTTGAATACAGCACATACAGAATCTTTACCAAAGGTGATTTCTCATTGTACACTAACTTTAGAAATAATTTGCATAGTATTAATGAAACGGAACGATCGCAAGTTGAGTTAATCTATTACTATTCATCGATTACAAAAAAAGATGTAAATGTATTTGAGGATTTTGTAAAAGAAAATGGGATTAGTTATCGCTATAGCAGAATAATGCCTTTAGGGCGAGCTGCAACAGATACTGAGAGATGGGCATTATTGGGGGATGATATATATAGGGTCAAATCAAAAACATTTGAGACACAGAGATTCAGGGATAATTTATGTGAAAACAACAGAATAAACATATGTTTTGATGGTTCTGTTACCCCTTGCCCTTTTTGGACGGGCAACTCAAAATATGTAATGGGGAATATTTTCTCTGATAATTTAACCGATATGGTGAATCATAAAGAGTTTGTTAGTTACAGATCCAAAACTGTAGATGATGTGGCAGGTTGTAATAATTGTCCAATGAGGTATTTGTGTACGGGAGGTTGTCGCGCCATCATTGAATCCTCAATTAATTGGGGTTCACAAAAGCCGAAATATTGCAATCTCGAAAAAATAAGTAAAAGGTTAGACTTGGAAATGCGTTTGGTTCAAATGCCCTATCCTGGTCTGTTTATTATTGGTTAAATGAAAGGAGGTGTGATAAAATGAAGCATCCAAAAATTGTTAAAGTGACCAATGTCACAAAAGGTTACAAAAACTCTAGTTGTACATGCTGTGGAGGTACAAATGCGGGCAAATAGAGTTTGTATGGCTATCTGTTCACAAGATAGCCATTTTTCTTTTTAAATAATAACATCAATATGAAATTAAATAATCATTATTACTTGACAAAAAATAGTGGCGTATCATATTTGGCAGATGTAGAGAATGGTGATGTTTTTTTAATAAATAACGTGGTTGAGACCATTTTCGAAATCTGTGAACATTATGATACCCCCAAATCTCTTGCTTCCGCTGTCTTTGAATACTACAAGGACACCGAAGGAGATTGTTCGCTCTGCGAATTGATCAATTATATCGAGCAAATGGTAAAGGATGGTTTTTTGTTGAATTAAGGAATTTATGCTACCATACTCTTCGACAAGAATCAAAACCTACAGGAAGTCCGCCTCCGTGTCTCCCCCCTTGAAAGCCTCCCCCTCGTCTGCGATAAGGTATCCAACATCCCAAAGGCAATCAAATACATCAGTCCATTAATGGGTTAATCGGAGCGTCTCTGTCAGATTGCTCGACCTCCGCTGTGGAGGACGAGCAATCTGACACAGGTCTCATTACAATCATAATTCAGCTATCTCTTTCAATGAGAGCCCAGAGCTTTGGACTATTGTGTTGGGTGGCAGGCCCATTTCTTTCAGCTTTGTTGCACGGCCAGCACGCCCTCGGCCCTGCCTTTGATGAGACCCTCTTCGAGCCTTTTGGCAAGCCCTTTCATTTCGGCAGTTTCCTTTACGCTGTAGAGGTCCCAGAAGTCCTTCTGGCTCTCGCGATAGCCGCGCTGTTCGGTTTGGCTGAATTTGGCTATTTCTGCCTGCTCAAAAAGGCGGGTGAATACGGCATCCTGTAGTGCTGGCGGACGTTCCATCAATGTGCTCAGGTTTTTCATGGCGTAAAGCCACTTGTCGAAAATGGTGACTAACTCGTCCTCGTTCTTTTGGAACTTCGACATTTCCAAATAGATATAGGTCAGCTTGTCATAAAAGACATTGTGTCGCTTCACGTCCATCAACATAACCTCGTGGTGGAAATACTCAGGGTCGTCGTCGAAAGTAAAATTAAGGATTCCGATGGTGTACACCTTGTCAAGCCTGAAGTTCCAGTCGCCTTTCACGGCTTGCTCATGGATGGGGAAGGTGGAGTAGAAGATGCTGCGGTCCTTGAAATAGTTTGGTCGGCTTTCTGCATTTTAATCAAGAACCTGTCGCCCTGCTCATTGCGGCAATAGACGTCGAAGACGGCCTTGCGCTCCACCGCTGTGGGCCCCAGGAGCTCCACGTTGAGGTATTCGAGGTCAGAAACCCTTCCTGCCCGTCGAACATCGAGTTGAGGAAACTGATGAGCAACTCCTTGTTGGCCTCGGAGCCGAAGAGCTTCTTGAAGGCGAAGTCGGTGTAGAAGTTAACGTATCGTTCTTGCGAATTAGGGAAGGCCATAGCACAATTTTTTCCCACTATAACGCAAGCTCCGCAAAAATATTGCCCTGTCGTGGAGGATTTTGCGAGTCTTATCCCAATAGACTCCCTCGTTCAACAAAGAATAATGAACTCCACAATAATCATCACAACCGCACATACCCATCCCCATGTCATGAAGTAGTAGTAGAACTTCGCACGTCTACTATCTTCCTCCGTTAGGCGGGTGTCATTCTTCAGGTTTCTCATTTCTAAGATTGTAAATAGTGAGGCAATGCTTGACGACGAGCCCACCCTGCCGTATTTCCTCAATAGTTGGGTCGACAGGCGGTCGAAGATGCTGTCCGCAATCATCATCGCAATGATAATACCTACACTAACAAAGAATAGCACCATAGGAAGACCTATTGTTAAGATATAGTGTTAACGCTAATTCCTCCAAAATATTTTGCTTGCACAATAAATTCTCTATTAGAGCGTTTTTTCATAGAGAATGCCCATTCCCACAAAAAAATCTTATTCGCTGTAGTTTTTGGCAATTTTTTTACGTTCTTATTGGAGAAATGTAAAAATGATAAAATTAGATCCATTCGAAGAGCTATTGCACCGCTATCGCGGTCTGCTGTTCTCCCTCTGTAGCAGGTTTCAGCACAGGGGGCTGGATACGGAAGACCTTATTCAGGAGGCAATGATTGCACTCTGGCGCAACCGCGAGCGGCTGCTAGCTTTGGGAAGTGTGCAGCAGGCTGCATTAACGTGGAAGGTGGCTCGCAACGCGGTAATCGATGCCCTACGTCGCATAGAGGATACCGACTCCTTGCCCGAATCCTACGACGAGGCCGAAGAAGACCGCAGTCTGATAAAGGAGCTTCACGAGCAGATTGACCGCCTGGGAGAACCCGACCGAACAATCGTTCGTATGCAACTAGAAGGATACAGCTATGAGGAAATAGCAGAGCAACTGGAAATGACAGAGAAGAATGTGAGCGTAAGACTTGTGAGAGCGAAAGAAAAATTGAAAAAAATGATGGGGGTAAAGAACTGACCCCGTGACAAAAGAATATGGTTATGAACGAACAACGTTTTGAACAATTATGGAATCTGGCAGAAGCTGAAAGCTATGCCACGAAACTTGCTGCCGAATATCCTGCCTGGCGCACCAAGACGCGCCGCACGACGGGTATAGTGATGGGGTTGGCACTGGTGATTGCCGTGGCCATTCCGGCTCTGATGCCGCACAATGCTGTGGGAAAAACTTATTATGCCAAAGTGTATTGCAACCGCACGGGTACTGCCGACCAGCACTGGGTCGACTTGTCCAACGAATTGCTTATTGGTTAGAATGATTTATTTTAAATGTATATGAAACGTTTGATATTACTATCCATACTGTTGTCGGCGATTCTTGTCGTGGGCTGCCGTAGTAAGGCAGAGCAGACGCAGGAAAGCGCGCTCTACAAACGCTACGCAGTACGGACCGACATGACTGTGGCGCAGGTGTGCGACTTTAAGCTCTGCGACACAGTGTCCATCGACGTGGTACTGTTGCAAGCCGACGACGAGGAGTCGTGGCAGCGCATGGTGGAAGAATTCGGCATCCGCGACACCGCTGGCATCACCAGCTGGCTGGGCGACGTGGAGAACCCTGCCGTCCGCGTGAATTGGGACGGGCAGCCGGTGGTGCGTGTTGCGGCATCGCATGAGAAACACACCGTCGGACTCTATCGTATCGACACCGAAACCCAGTATGATGCCCTGCTGGATTATCAGCTCAACAATCTCCAATAACAATGCAACCAAATAAATACAATTATATGAATACCTTTTCTAAATTATTTGCCATTCTGGCAGTTGTGCTCTGCTTCGCATCGTGCGAAAAAAACAATCTCCCTGAAGAACAGGGCCAAGAGCGCGACATTTTCTATTCCGTATCCGAGATTTCTGGTATGCCCAGTTTCTCGGGCACTACCACCCATCTCGCCACCGAGGCCGAATGGGATGCCCTGCTCGACCGTTTCTGCGACATGACGCGCGGCGGCGAACAGGTGACCTTCTGCAACATCCACCCCTCTAGTGCCACAAAGGCCAAGTCAGGTGGTTCAAATACCCCCAACACCATTTCCACCACAGACCGCAATGAGTTGAAAACTTGGATGAAGGAAATGGAAAAGGCGGGTAAGACCGTCAACGTAACCTACAACAATGGCACATGGAACGGCCGTGCCTATGCCTATTTCAACCAACAAACCGATCAGGCCGAGGAAATGTCATACACGGGTACGCTCGTCCTTACGGGCATCCCAATCATGGACGAACCTGTTCCTGGAACAGTGTGGGCACTGCAGACCGACTCCCTCAACACCCACATCCTCACCATCCAGGGAATGATGTTGCTGAACGAAAGCGAAGACCCCATGCCCCTGCTCGACGGCATTGAAGTGACGCTCGTCGGCACGGTCAGCTCCCATACAGATATCAGTGGAGCCCCCTTTTCGACCTTGGAACTTAGTGTAACAGAGGGAAATGTGATCGAAGGGGAATTGTCGCTTGAAAAAAAATTACGCCTGTTGTAGTTTTTGGCCCGCGAATTACGTTCTTATATGTGAAAATAGTTCGAAACAATCGAAACAATTAAATCAACAAAAATCAATAACAATTAAAAAACATCTAAACAAATGAAGAAAAACATCTTTTTCGTCGCTGTCGCTGTAATCGCCCTCAGCATGGTCTCTTGCAAGAAAGAAAACATCGCCCCCATCAACCCTAACACCAACGGTGGCGAAGTGAATGCTACCGCCCGTGTGAAGAGCACCTCCGACCTGCACAACACCGACTGGACCTGCAGCATGACCTTCAACCAGATTCTCTTTATGCTTGGTGCCGACACCACCTGCATCCCCGATTTCGGTGGCGAAACCTACGACCTCGGCCTCAACTTCGACGGCACCCTCGCCCACTTCTCCTTCCCCGAGAACATCGAAGCCTACGACCTGAATGCTAACGATACGGCTATGACTCAAATCTTTGGCCTCGCCTACCAGTACTCCTACGACGGCACCACCCACACCGGCTACCTCCTTGCCACCACCGAGGATGAGGACGGCAACGATGTCCCCGCTCACCTCCAGTTCGTCTACAACGACACCACCGATGTCATCACCTTCAATGTGGACCTCTACTACGCTGGCGAGACTCCCGATGATGTCGACACCAACACCATCACCTTCCCCCTCATTTTTGTTCGCAACGAATAAGACATTAACAGACCATTGAAAAGGAACGTCCGCACTCGTGCGGGCGTTTTTTTCATTTCTCCATCCAAACAATTTTCCCTGCCCGATTGATATAACCCCAATGTTCGCCCATCACTATCTTTGCCAGCCCATTGGTGAAATCTGCCCGTCGTGTCGATGTGGCCCCACGTATATCGGAAATAGATATACTGTATTATCAATTGAGCCATTTTCGGTGCTCCCTTGGCACGATATGAGGTAGAGGGCGGCTGTCAGTACGAGGATGCACAATCTGCTATGCCGTAATATTTAAATCACTGTATGTGCCCATGATTACATCCCTTTTTGCCATGCAAAGATACAAATCTTTTTCCGTATTGGCATAATTTATTCCCCTGGCAGCTCCCCGTTTAGCCGCGACCAAAACTCAGTTTCTTCCCTCAATTCATTATCATTTATACTATATTTATTCTATATTTATACTTTAGTTATACTATTATATATAGTATAACTGAGGTATAACTAAAGTATAAATATAGGATAAATGAGGTTGAAATGCAAAGGGAAGGAAGGCGATTCTGGCGTGTGGGGAGTGGGTGGAAAGGGCGGAGCGGAGGGGTGGGGGAGTGGTGGGAGAGTGGTGGGAGAGTGGTGGGAGAGTGGTGGGAGAGTAGTGGGAGAGTAGTGGGAGAGTAGTGGGAGAGTAGTGGGAGAGGGGTGGGAGAAGGGTGGAAGGAAAATGATGGAAAATTTTTGTGGTGTCACACAATAAAAAAAGCTTTTCGGTGTTATTGGTTGCAACTTTGTCTCCGCCTCCTCCGGGTGGCGGATGCAAGAAAACAAGATAAACCGATACAAAAGAGAAACATATTTAAAGCATTTGTACTATGAAAAAACTGTTTTTGTTCTGCATGCTCGCCTTGGTGACGATGGGTGCAGTGAATGCTCAAGAGAAAAAAGAAGAGGCAACCGAGCGTGCGCACGGTCCTAAAATTCAGTTTGCCGAGCGTGAACACAACTACGGCACCATTCAGAAGGGCGGCGACGGCAATTGTGCCTTCACCTTCACCAACACGGGCGACGAGCCGCTGATTCTCTCCAGCGTGCGCGCCAGCTGCGGCTGCACCACTCCCAAGTGGACCCAGAAGCCCGTCATGCCCGGTAAAACCGGCGAAATCGGCGTGCGCTACAACACCAACAACCCTGGCGGTTTCACCAAGACGGTGACCATCACTTCCAATGCCGTGAACGAGCCCCGCGTGGTGGTGAAAATTAAGGGCAATGTGGTAAATCCTAATTAATTAAATTGAAAATTGAAAGTTGAAAATTGAGATCTCGCGGGGGCGGGCTTTGTACCCCGGTGTTTCAATTTTCAACTTTCGGTTCTCGATATTTTTCAACTTTCAATTATCAATTTAAATTATGCCAAGTATTTCGAAGAAGGGTACCGAACTGCCGCAGTCGGCTATCCGTAAGCTTGTCCCCTTTGCAGATGCTGCCAAGGAGCGTGGTATACATGTCTATCATCTGAATATTGGTCAGCCCGATATCGAGACGCCTAAGGGTGCGCTGAAGGTCTTGTCGGAGACTGCCCGCGAGCTCCCGGCGAGCAAGGGAGTGCTGGAGTACAGTCATTCGGCAGGTATTCCCAGCTACCGTCGTGCGCTGTGCAACTACTATCACCGTCACGGTATCGACGTGACCCCCAATCAGATTATCGTCACCACCGGCGGCAGCGAAGCCTTGCAGATGGCCTTCACCGTGTGCCTCAACCCGGGCGACGAGATTATCATTCCCGAGCCGTATTACACCAACTACAATACCTTCGCCAAGCTGTGCGATGCCAAGATTGTCACCATCCCCAGCGACATCAAGACAGGTTTCGCCCTGCCTCCCATCGAGGATTTTGAGAAGGCCATCACGCCGCGCACCCGCGCCATTATGATTTGCAACCCCAACAATCCGACGGGTTATCTCTACACCCACGAGGAGCTGCTGAAGGTGGCGGGATTGGTGAAGAAGTACGACCTCTATCTGTTTGCCGACGAGGTGTATCGCGAGTTCTGCTACGACGGTCAGAAACATTTCAGCGTCATGCAGCTTGAGGGTCTCGAGCGCAACACCATCCTGTTCGACTCTGTGTCGAAGCGCTACAGCGCCTGCGGTGCCCGTGTGGGCTGCATGGTGACGCGCAACAGCGAGGTGTATGCTATCGCCATGCGTCTGGCACAGGCCCGTCTGTCGCCCCCAAGTTTCGGTCAGATTTTCGCTGAGGCGGCTGTCGACACTCCGCAGGAGTATTTCGACAAGGTGCAGGCCGAGTATGTGGCACGCCGCAACGTGATTGTGGAGGGTGTCAACAAGATTCCCGGCTGCTTCTGCCCCATGCCCAAGGGCGCGTTCTACACGGTGATCGATCTGCCGGTGGACGACAGCGACAAGTTCTGCCAGTGGCTGCTGACCGACTTCTCGTACAACGGTGCGACGGTGATGCTGGCTCCCGCCACGGGTTTCTATGTCGACCCAGAGCGTGGTCGCCATCAGGCCCGTATCACCTACTGCCTCTGCATTGAGGACCTGAAGGCTGCTATTAAGTGCCTTGAGGAAGCTCTGAAGGTCTATCCCGGAAGAATCTGAATATAAGAGTAGAAGGTAAAAACTAAAAACTAAAAGCAACTTTTAGTTTTTAGTTTTTACTTTTTGTTTACGTGATGAAACATACATTGACTGAAATAGGCAAGGGGGCTGTGCTGCTTGTTGCGATGGTGGCGGCATACGTGTTGCTGGGTTTGGCGGCATGGCTGGTGCCCGACGCGCCGGTGCGCCGCCATGTGGAGCAGACTGTGTCCAGCGGTGACATGGGCGAGGACTATCCCAAGGCCATTGTTCGCGACAATTGCTACGATGTAGACCCCTACACGATGGACAATTACACCGATGCGTTGATTCTGAACCAAGTGGTGAATCTGCGCAGCGAGGGGTTGAAGGGCATGCTGCTGCTGCCGCGACATGACGAGGGTATGGTGCAAAGCCATAACCTGCGCCAGATGTTGGCTGGCTCAGACGAGGGGTGGACACTCCATTATGCCCGCTATTGGCATGGCACCACCTATGTGGCACGCCTGCTGTTGGCGTTCACCTCCTATTCCGGCATCCGCTATATGCTCTACCTGTTTTCCTCGTTGTTGATGCTGTGGTGCCTGATTAGGCTGTGGCGCACGGTGGGGAGGGTGGCAACGGTGGTGCTGGCGTTCTCGCTGCTGATGGTCAATGTGTATGTGATGCAGTTCTCGCTGCAGTTTGTGCCGGTGCTGATGCTGGCTGCTGGCGGCATTGTTTGGCTCTCCTATCACCCCTCCGAGGATGGGGGGCTGGCAATGCTTGTGGTGGGGTCGCTGACGGCCTTTTTCGACCTTATCACTGTGCCGACCATCACGTTGGGGCTGCCGCTGGTGGTGTGGTTGGCCATGCACCGCGAAGAGGATTTCGGGAAGGGACTGTTGTCGCTGGTGCGGCTGGGAGTGTGGTGGCTGGCGGGCTACGCGCTCACATGGCTGACAAAATGGGGCATTGCCACATTGTTTACCAGCGAGAACATCTTTGCCGATGCTTATGGGCAGAGCATGTATTGGACCGATGACGGCGGGTCGTTTATTGCCCAGGCGCTTGCTACCAATCTGGGTTTCTTGCATTGGAAATGGGTGCTGACGGCTTTTGTCGTCTTGGTGGCGGCGGCGGTGTGGCATCCCCGTGTTGGAGGGTGGCGGCAGGCTGTGCTGTATCTGTTGGTGGCGTTGATTCCGTTTGGCTATTATATTGTGATGGCGCATCCGGCTGTGAACCATGCGTGGTATAACTATCGTGCCTTGGTTGTTGCGGTGGCCGCGCTGCTGATGGCTGCTGCCGCCATGGTGGATTGGCAGAAGTTTAAGATTAATAAATCAAAATGATATGGACCGAGTAGGACGGAGAAATCAGGTGATTCAGGCTTGCATTGCCCATCAGGAGCAAATTGCCGCCGTGGCGAAACAGGAGATGGAGTCGGCGCAGCAGCAGAGCAATGACTACGGTGCCAATGTGGACCGCTACGACAGCTACCGCACGAAGATGATGCGCAGCCGCGACATGTATGCCCGCCAATACAGCAATGCCCAGACGGGGGTGCGCTATTTGCAGGATTTGCTGAAAATGCCGCCATTCGACACTGTTGAGCACGGTGCCTGTGTGGTGACAGACCGACAACGGTTCTTGCTCTCCATCGGTGCGGGCAAGTTCGAGGTGGGTGACGAGGTGTGGTTTGCCATCAGTGCCCAGACTCCTATCTATATGGCACTGAAGGGGTGCATGGAAGGAGACACCATTGTCTTCAATGGGCAGAAGCAGACCGTTAAGGAGATTTTTTAGCTACGATTCTTAGAGAATGGACTGACGGCGGTGATGTCGTATTGTGCCGCAGCCAACAGCATTTGGAAACCCAGTACGAAGGTCAGCACGGCAACCATGATGGTGCCGGTGGGCGACGGGCAGTTGATGCTGGCGTAGTGAACCCATTGACAGATGCCAAATATCAGACCGAAGAGGAAACTGGGCAGCCCCACAAGGATGTAGAGCGAGCAGATGTTGAAATCGAAAACAAAATAGCTCAGGTGCAGTCGCCGCAGCCAGGCCACTATCAGTTTGGGCGGAAATGAGATGAGGGTTTTCAAGATGCTGAGGTTCGACTTCTCGTCGCCGTAGATGGCAGGCATGGAGACCTCGCTGATGCGGGCGCCGGTGTAGTGCATCTCTATCAGCATGGAACTTTCAAAGAAAAAACGGTCGGCAATGTGGGCGAAGTCCATCTGGCGCAGGGTGGAGGTGCGGATGGCGAAGAAGCCGTTGACGGGGTCGCTGATGTCCCAATAGCCGGAGGCGGCCTTCACCATGAAACCGATGCCCATGTTGCCCATGCGGCGGAGGGCGGGCATGCGGCGCAACGTCTGGCGGTCGAGGAGGCGGTTGCCTTTGGCAAATTCGGCATCGGCAAGGGCTTCCACCAACGGGGCGATATAGGAGGGGTCCATCTGACCGTCGCCGTCGAGTTTCACCACCACGTCGGCATTCAGCTCTATGGCTTTCAGGAAGGCAGTCTTCATGGCACCGCCTACGCCGCGGTTTGCGGTATGGTGCAGCGGGACGATGCGAGAGTCGGCATGGGTCAAGGAGTCTACCAGCGCGAGGGTTCCGTCGGGCGAGCAGTCGTCGACCAGTAGGATGGAGTCGATGAAATCGGGCAGTCCTGCGACCACTTGTTGCAGGTGCTGTTCCACTTTGTAGCACGGTATGGCTACTGCGATATTGAGATTGTTGAGCATGCTAAATGGGTTTCGAATTGTTGTTTTCTATGGCTTCTTTCAGCTCTTCGAAGCGGAAGAAACGGTGGCCGCAATGGTCCTTCCATACCACGCTGCCGTAGTTGGGGAAGCGGTCGAGTAGGGGATGGTGGTCGCCCAGCAGCTCGTCGTCGGTGCTGAGTGCGAAATGGAGCTGTCCGTCGTGAGGTTTTAATTGTTGGAATATCTGTTGGTCAAACTCTTCGTAGGCGGATAGAAGTTGGGTGAGTTGTTGCTGCCCTTCGGCTTTGGCAGTGGCGATGGAGGCTAGTTCGGGAGCGTCGGGCAGTTGTTGCGACAGGAGCCGCCGGATGGTGGCGAGGATGTCGCGCACGGGATTGACGCACCACACAGTGCCGTCGAAGAAGAGGGTGCAGCACAGGGCATAATAGCCGCCCATGCTGCTGCCTAGGATGAGGTCGGGATGCTCGTCGGCAACGATGGTTTGAAGCCGATTGTATATCTCCTGGGGCATGAGGGCGTTGTAGTCGAAGGTGGGGGAGATGAGGCGTGCGTCGGGGAACATGGCGTGCAGCAGTTGTGCCTTCATTGCCTGTCCCGTGGAGCCATAGCCGTGGATGTACATCAGGGTTTTCATAAATTGAAAATTGAAAGTTGAAAATGAGGGACATACCCCGCCACTTCGTGGCACCCCTCTCAAGAGGGGATGGCTGCCGCCCGTATACTTTAATTTAAACCAAAAACGACTGTTATCTGATAATAATTTAACGTAGGTTTATTAAATTTATTGCCTCTTACAATAAAAAGTCCGCCGATGCGTTATGAAATTAAACACAAATATTATGTTCCGTAAATTATCCCTCTTAGTAATTACACTCCTGTTGGCAGGAGGCAGTTTGCTGGCTCAGACGCAGCAACAACGGCTTGAAAAACATGTTTATTATCTCGCTTCCGACTCGTTACAAGGGCGTCAGGCAGGTTCCGATGACAGTCGCAAGGCGGCGGAGTACATCGAGAATGAGTACCGCCAGATGGGATTGCAGCCCTTTGGCAGCACCTATCGCCATTATTTCATTCGCAAGGTGGCTATGCGCGAAGGCTCTGCCATCCCGATTAATCCCGATTCGGTGGACTATTATGAGCAGCATAATCGCCCTGTTTATTGTAACTTGGTGGGGGTCATCGAAGGCAGTGACCCTGCGTTGAAGAACGAGTTTGTCGTCATAGGCGGCCATTACGACCATCTGGGCGTGAAGAATGGAGAGGTGTACAACGGTGCTGACGACAACGCCTCGGGTACGGCGGCTGTCACCGAGGTGGCGCGTCAGTTATTGGCTCGTCGTGGCGAACTGAAGCGTAGCGTCCTTATCTGCGCTTTCGATGCCGAGGAGATTGGTCTCCACGGGTCGTATGCACTTTCTACCGAACTGAAACGGCTGGGTTTGATAGGCAAGGTGAAGATGATGATGAGTGTAGATATGGTGGGCTGGCTCAAGCAGGGCAAGCATTTGAAACTTACGGGAACGGGTACGTTGAAGGACTGTGCCGACCTCATCAACGAGGTGGCTTCGCAGACAGGTCTGCCAGTCTCTACGGGTCGCTTTGAGACATCGCCTTTTGGTGCTACCGATACTGAGCCTTTTGCCCGCAAGAATGTCCCCACGCTCCATGTCACCACGGGTCTCAAATCTCCATACCACAAGCCTGGCGACGACCCCGAACTGATTGACTACCCTGGGTTGTCGCAGGTGACCGACTTCCTGGCCGTCCTTACCCTCCGCATGGCATCTGACAAGGAACCTATGGAGTCGACAGGTAAGATTGCCGCCAAGCATCGCGACGCTCGCAAGTTCCTTGAAATAGCCCCTGTAATAGGCTTCAACTCCACACAGTTAGTGCTTCCTGGCTCAACCTTGCAGCCCGACACTCGGGTGGGTTTCACGGGAGGTGTCAGCACTGAGTGGAACTTTTGTCAACACTTTGGTGCACAGGTTGATGTCTTGTATGAGCGGGCAAGGGCATACTATCCCAACGAGACCCATCTCTTCGGCATCGGCGATACTTATTGGCAGCAGTCGGTCGTGGTGCCAGTGCAATTGCGCGCCCTGTTGGGCAATACCACTGCCAGTTTCAATTTCGGGATTGGTGGCTACTATGGTTACCGTTTTGGTGCTAACCTAACTGATAATGAAGGTGTGAGAGTGGGGACATATCCTTCGCAGCACCAGTACGGTATTGTGTGGAGTTTCGAGATGCGCATGGCGAACCTCTCCTACGGCTTCACCAACTACTACCAGTTGAATGATTTATTCACACCTGCCGAAGGCTCCATCGTTCCTGCCCCGCTCAAGCAGACTTTCGCCTTCACCATGGGACTCTATTTTTAAAAGTAAAAGGTAAAAACTAAAAGGTAGAAGTATTGCCTTTTAGTTTTTACTTTCTAATCTTTAGTTTCATTATATGTTTGCAATCAAAGAAATAGTCGGAGCATTCCTCGTCCTCTTTGCCATCATCGACATCACTGGCTCCATCCCCATTTTCCTGTCGCTTAAGCATAGCGGCAATAAGTTCCACCCACTTTATGCAGCCTTACTTTCAATGGGCCTGTTCATCGCTTTCTTCTACCTTGGCGACGCGGCGTTGCGCCTCTTTGGCGTGGACATTCACTCTTTTGCTGTGGCGGGTTCCATCGTGCTGTTCATCATGGCGTTTGAGATGATATTGGGTGTAGAGATATTCAAGACTGAGTCGGGTGGTGCAGGCTCCACCGTGGTACCTATTGCCTTCCCGCTCATCGCCGGACCCGGTGCCCTCACCACTATTATCTCGTTGCGGGCGGAATATGCCGACATCAATATCCTTATAGCCCTATTGCTGAATATCGTGATAGACTATCTGGTGCTTCGCTATATCGATAGATTGGAACGCCTCCTTGGCGGTACAGTTATCACCATCCTGCGCAAATTCTTCGGTGTCATTCTCCTTGCCATCGGCATCAAGCTCATCACCACCAATCTGGGTAGTATGATTCAAAGTCTTAATTAACATATTCAAACAATGAAGCATATTCGTATTTTTTCAATCGCATTGGCAGCTCTGCTGACGCTTGGTGCATGCCAACAGAAAGCTGTCGACACCGCCACAGAGGCAAATGCCGACAACATCTATCAATTCTGTGTCGTCGATGGTTTTGGCGACACCGTGTCGCTGGCAGACTATGCCGGGCAGGTGCTGCTTGTCGTCAACACCGCCACCCAGTGTGGCTTCACGCCGCAGTACGAGGAGTTGCAGTCGCTCTACACCCGTTTCCACGACCGTGGGTTGGAGATACTCGATTTCCCCTGCAATCAGTTTGGCGAGCAGGCTCCGGGCTCCTTTGATGAAATCCACACTTTCTGCACCGGCAACTACGGCATCACCTTCCCGCAGATGGACAAGATTGATGTCAACGGCGAGAATGCAGCACCCCTTTACACATGGCTCAAGAGCAAAGCCGCTTTCGGTGGCTTTGACCTCAACGACCCCCGTGGTGCCTTTCTTGATGCCGCTTTCCGTGCGCAGGATAGTCTCTACGACCAGAACCCCGACATCAAGTGGAATTTCACCAAGTTCCTCATCGACCGTCGGGGCAACGTGGTAGCCCGTTTCGAGCCCACCGCCGACATGACCACCGTCAACCAAGCCATCGCCGAGCTGCTCTAGTAGGTTGCAATTGGAAATAATCAGAGGGAGTTGAAGAGAGGGTATGTGTGGCATCGCCATGCTTACCTACCCTTTACCTCCCTTTTCTTGTTTCCTTACTGTCTTAGCATAGTAAGTGTTACCCTTGATTTTTAACATTGCAATGTACAATTATTGTAACAAATTGTACATTGCAATGTATGTTTTTGTCTATTGTTTTAGCAATACATTGCTGATTAATGTTTTAAATCAATTTTCTCGGTATCTTCAATTCCTTTTCAGCAGGGCATCCATTACCTTGCATAGGCGGCTGTTTGTCTCTGAGATTTCGCCGCTGCCGTCGATGCTGATGAGGCGGCCCGACACGCGGTAGTAATCGAGCACGGGGCGGGTCTTGTCCTCGTATTCCTCCAGTCGGTGGCGGATTACCTCTTCGGTGTCGTCGCTGCGGTTGCTGACCAGAGCACGCTCGTGGATGCGGCGCACCAGTTCCTCTTGTGGCACGTCGATGGAAATGACGGCATCCAGTTTGCGCTCCTTTTGGCGGAAGATGAACTCCAGCATCTGGCATTGCTGCACCGTGCGAGGGAAGCCGTCGTAGATGATGGAGGGCTGGGGTCGCTCGGGCAGGGGGTCAGTGTCCGCCAGTCCGCAGGCGCGTCGCAGGCGTATCTCGTCCCACTCGTCCATAGTGGTGCCGCGGCCGGTGTCGATGGCTTTGGCTATGAGGTTCACCACGATGTCGTCTCCCACAAGGTCGCCACGGAGCATGATGTCTTTGACACGACGGCCTAGCTGTGTGTCCTGCGCCACCTCTTTGCGCAGCATTTCGCCAGTGGAGAGGTGGATGAGGTCGTATTTCTCAGCCAGTAGGGAGGCCTGGGTGCCTTTGCCGGCACCTGGGGCTCCGAATAAAACGATGTTCTTCATGGTTTAGAGTTTAATGTTTAAAGTTTAAAGTTTAAGGCGGCAGCCAATTCACCATTCACTATTCACGAGCTTTCAACTTTACGATAACGTGCTTTTGCCCTTTTTGTTGTGTGTTTGGGTGTTAAATATTTCGCGCGGGGAACAATTTTTTGTCTGTGGGTGCGTTATGGTGTTGTGGTATTCAGTTCGCACATATTCCTGCTGTATTTTCTGCCGACGTTTTTGCTGGTATATTTCTTGGTGCCTGCACGTTGGCGCAACGGGGTGTTGCTGGCGGCATCGATTCTCTTTTATGCATGGGGTGCGCCCGACTTTGTGTTGATACTGCTTGCCTCCACGGTGGCTAACTTCTATGTGGTGAGGCTTATGCACAAGGCACAGACCCCTAGGGCCAAGAAACTCTGGTGCACCCTTGCCATCACAATCTGTCTCGGACTGTTGGCCTATTTCAAGTATGCCAATTTCTTCGTCGACAATGTCAACGCCCTCTTGGCGGCATTTGGGTTGGGTACGATGACATGGACCAAGGTTCTGCTGCCCATCGGCATCAGTTTCTTCTCGTTCCAGTCGGTGACGTATGTGGTGGATGTCTATCGTGGCATCAACAAGCCGATGGAGCGGCTGACTGACTATGTGGTCTACATCATCATGTTCCCTCAGCTGATTGCTGGACCCATTGTGCGTTATACCGACATTGCCGACCAAATCACCGCCCAACGTAGTTTGCGATGGGACGAATGCCTGCAAGGCTTTTACAGGTTTGTGATAGGTCTGAGCAAAAAGGTTCTGGTGGCAGATGTGATAGGCCGCACGGTGGATGTGGCGATCGGTGGTGATATCGCCGCCATGGATATGGGCACGGCGTGGATTACCATCATCGCCTATACCATGCAGCTCTATTTCGACTTTTCGGGCTATAGCGACATGGCCATCGGCCTCGGCCGCATCATGGGATTCCGGTTCCCCGAGAACTTCGACAACCCATACACTTCTGCCAGCATCAGCGAGTTCTGGCGGCGATGGCACATTACGCTGGGAGCCTTCATGCGCAATTATCTCTATATCCCATTGGGCGGCAATCGGCGGGGTAGGGGACGCACCTATCTGAATCTCTGGCTGGTGTTCCTGCTCAGTGGTTTGTGGCACGGTGCCAGTTGGAATTTTGTGATATGGGGTGCCTATCATGGGTGTTTTTTGGTGTTGGAGCGGCTGTTGGGCATCGACAAGCGGCGTAAGCCTTGGCGCATCCTTCCCACCTTCATCGTGCTGCTCGTTGGCTGGGCAATATTCCGTATAGAGGACCTGCCCACCTGTTGGCTTTTTATCAAACGGCTTTTCTCGTTCGACTTCGCAGGCTTTGCCCTGGCCGAGCATCCGCAATACTACGTCACCCTGCTGGTGGCACTCGCCTTTGCCTTCCTTACCCTTTTCCCCTTTGGCAAGAAAATCGGGCAGTGGGTCTTTTATACCCAATATAACAACCGCCAACATATCCCCGTGTGGATTGTCGCCTGCCTGCTGTTCTTCTTCTGCCTTGGGGCATTGACTGCCACCGATTTCAGTCCGTTTATCTATTTCCGATTCTGACCCTATGCGCAACACACCGAAGATACTCTGCCTCGTCACCATGACTCTCTTTCTGCTCATCATCTTGCAGGGTGCTACGCATTTTGTCAAGGTCAAGCCGCTCAAGGGTGCCTATGTCAGTGCCGAGAAACCTCAGTTCGCCTTCGGCGCCTTCATGACGGGCGACTGGCAGCATCAAGTGGACAGCTATATTAAAGACCACCACGGCTTCCGCGAGCCTGCCATCCGCCTCTACAACCAGTATCTTTGGTCGGCATACCACCGTTCCACCAACCCCGGTTCGGTAGTTGTAGGCAAAGACAACTACCTCTTCGAGCCATGGTTTGTAGACGAATACTATACCGGCTGCTTCAAACACTTCTATCCCGACAGCCTCCTTATCCCCGGCAACGAAAAAGGCTATGTCTTTTTCCAGCGCATGAGCCGCCTTGCCAAGTTGCAGGCCATTTTAGAAGAGCAGGGTGTGCATCTGTTCCTTGCCCTCCTGCCCGGCAAAGAGCGCATCTACCCACAGTACCTGCCGGCACCAGCCCCCCAAGCCCGCAAAGAACGTATGGAACAAGGTGTCTGTAGCGCCTACGACCACTACAGCGGATGGAATAGTTTCTACGGTTTCCGCTGTGTCGACATCTGCCACTGCTTCGACAGCCTGAAAGGACACACCCCCTACCTCCTCTTCACCCAGACAGGTACCCACTGGAGCAGCATCGCCAGCACCTACGCCTTCGACTCCATCATGCGCTACATGCAGACCTTCGGTCCCGCCATCCGTCCCGTCAAGCTGGGCAAACCCTATTACGCCCGTACCCGTGAGCCCGATGCCGACCTTGACGAACTGCTTAACAAGACATTCCATATCCCCATCGAGCGCAACCAGTATGTCGATGTGACGCTGGCCGACCCAGCTCCGAAGAGCAACCCCTCGCTCATTGTCATCGGCGACTCCTTCTTCTGGAACATCCTTTACAACTATCCCATTCAGGACCTCTTCTCCGACTTCCGCTACTGGTACTACTTCTCCACCATCTACTACGACCCCGACCACGAGAACGTGGACGATATCGACTTGGTAGAAGAACTGCTTAGCGCAGACTATGTGATGCTCTCCTACTGCACTGTGCAGCTCTACAACTGTGGCAACGGCTTCATCAACCGTGCCTTGCTCGAACTCTGCTACGACCCCGAGGAGATACAGGCTGTACGCGACCGCCTTGCCGCCGACACTACGTCAACCCTTAGTGTCGACGAGCGCATCGACCGCCACCTAGAGCAATACTTCCCCGCCCTTGCCGACGATTTTCCCACCAAACGCTGCTCACGCCTGACCAATAAAAATACTAGTTATACTAGCCATACTAGTAATACTAGACAAACCAATTGAGATATGCTCTTCAACTCCATCCCATTCCTCATATTCTTTCCAGTGGTCACGCTGGTTTATTACCTCCTGCCATACAAGTGGCGGTGGTGCTGGCTCTTGGCGGCCAGCTGCTTCTTCTACATGTGGTTCAAGCCGGTCTACATCCTTATCCTACTGACCACCATTCTCATTGACTATTCTGCTGCCTTGATGATTGAACGCCGTCGTGGCGACCCGCGAAAGAGTCGCGCATGGCTTGTGGCAAGTATCATCTCCACCCTCACAGTCCTCTTCATCTTCAAATACCAAGGCCTCTTCCACGAGACACATCTTATCCTCCCCATCGGTCTCTCGTTTCATACCTTCCAGAGCCTCAGCTATGTGATTGAGGTCTATCGCGGCAACCAAAAGCCCGAACGCCATTTCGGCATCTACTCGCTTTACGTCATGTTCTACCCTCAGCTGGTCACCGGCCCTATCGAACGCCCGCAAAACCTGCTTCGCCAGTTGCGTATAGACCAACCCTTCCAGCGCGACAACCTCTCACGCGGCATCATGCTCATCCTCTTTGGCCTTTTTGCCAAGATGGTGGTGGCCGACAACCTTGCCGTCTATGTCGATGCTATTTGGGCCGACCCGCAGCAATACGGCAGCGGAGCCATCGCACTGGGGTTGGTGTTCTACTCGTTCCAAATCTACTGCGACTTCTTTGGCTACAGCACTATAGCCCTCGGCTGCGCCAAGGCAATGGGCTACGACCTCATGGACAACTTCCGTGCCCCCTATCTCAGCAGCAGCATCGGCGAATATTGGCGTCGTTGGCATATTTCGCTCTCCAGCTGGTTCCGCGACTATCTCTATATCCCTCTGGGCGGCAGCCGCGTGCGTGTCAGCCGTTGGATGTTTAACATCATGGTCGTCTTCATTCTCAGCGGTCTCTGGCATGGTGCCAATTGGACCTATGTCGTTTGGGGTGGCCTGCACGGCTTGCTCCTCCTAGCAGAAGGCCTGCCAAAGAAAATTGAAAATTGGAAATTGAAAATTGAAACTTCGCGGGGGCGGGCATCTCAAAATCCTAATAATTTCAATTTTCATTTTTCAATTTTCAATTACCTCAAGGTTCCACTGGTTTTCCTTGTGGTTACACTCCTTTTCTCAGTCTTCCGAGCTCCTTCTTTTGGCGATTTGAATACACTTCTCTCCGCCTTGTTCAGCAATGTTGGCGAAGGGACAATGCCTGCCGTCGATGTACGCATGGTGGTGTTCCTCCTGCTCTTCGTCATGGCCGACGTGCTGCTGCGCAACACACGATTTGACCGCTGGTGCATCCGCCAACGCCCCGTCGTGCGTTGGGCGGTATGCTTCCTCTTGGCATTCTGCACGGTGGCATTCGCCAGCGTCGAGACATTCCCATTCATCTATTTTCAATTCTAAGCCATGAAACACATCCTCAAACTTCTGCTGCTAGTTGCTGTCTTATGCCTGTTGGCTGAAGGTCTGTACCGTCTGCTGTTCTTTCAGCACGACCGTCACGCCTATTCCGCTCCGCTAACACAGATGATAGACACCATCAACGCCACTGGTGCCGACATACTCTACCTGGGTGAGTCGTCAAACCACTCTTTTGGCCTCGATGATGCCGACACCGCATGGATTAGCGAGATGATAGCTCGTCACTACCCCACCTTGAAAGTGCGCGACATGACCCACGACGCTTCGCACGGTGAGGTCTACTACCAGTTGCTGCGTAACCTCAGTCCCGACTGCCCCATTGCCACCGTGGTTGTTTCCCTCAACCTGCGCTCGTTCGGCATAGGCTGGATTGCTTCGCCGCTCGAGACTGTCTTGCAGAAACGCCTAGTCATGCTACAACAACGCCCCGCGCTGCTCAACCGTGCGGTTCTTTCGTTCAAGGCCTACGACATCAAGAGCACCGATGAGCGCTACCGCCAGATGAACGACTACTGGGCCTCCCACCCCGTGCCACACCATCCCAGCGTGCCACAGTGGGGCGACAGCCTTAATACCGACAGCACCACCATGCCTGGCACCTTTGTGCGCAACTACGCCTTCCTCATAGACACCCTCGACAACCCCCGCATTCGCGACTTCGACCGCATTGTCCGCCTAGCCCGTCAGCGTGGTTGGAACCTTGTGTTCAACCTCTTGGCTGAGGATGTGGAATGGGCCGACCAGTTGGCTGGTGCCGACCTCACCACCTTGATGCACCATAATGCCGACCTCCTCGTTGAGTACTACACTCGCATGGGCGTGACGGTGGTGAACAACTTCGATTGCGTGCCTGATAGTCTTTTCCGCGACCGCGACTGGACCACAGAACACTACATTCAGGCTGGCCGTCAAATCGTTGCCGACAATGTGTCGCAAGCCCTACGACGATTCCACGAAGCAGATTTCCAGTAATAAAAAGATGGCCGCCTTTCGGGCGGCCATCTTTAGTATTTGTAATGACGTGATTACGTTATTACGAGTATTCTAGCGGACTATCAGCTTCTTGACCATGCTGACGTTCTCACTGGTGATGCGGACGAAGTAGGCACCTTGTGCCAAGCCGTCGACATCCATGGTCTTGGCGCAGTCGCCGGAGCATTCGAGCGTCTCGCTGCTGACCTCGCGG
>JAEEGF010515840.1_pt1 | contig 55796 bp, 42 predicted proteins | sample 9134171 | NCBI WGS metagenome assembly JAEEGF01 (sample SAMN16246542, study PRJNA631951) | gut metagenome | biome: gut microbiome; feature: rumen; material: AP-attached | host: Bos | place: Iran: Karaj | collected 2018-10 | reverse complement strand
GACCTCCATGCCAGCTACGTCAGCCGCAAATACGGCAGCTACAGCAACCCCACCGAGTTCACCGGCGTGATAGACCGAGGCTACATGAGCGCCGCCTCGCGTCACACCGTGCATTTCGACACCACGGAGCGCGACGCCCGCACCGGCAACCTGCTGCGCACCGTGCCTCCGGGCGAGCAAGCCTCGGTGCGACTCGGCAACTGGAGCTCCAACATCAACCCACAAGCCGAAAGCATCACCTATGCTCTCACCGTCGACACCAATGACTTCAGCCTCTTGGTGCTGCGCTATGCCGCCGTGTTGCAGGACCCCGAGCATTCGGCCGACCTGCAGCCCCGTTTCCGCCTGCAGATTCTCAACCAAAACAACGAAGTCATCGACGCCTGCAGTGCCGCCGACTTCATCGCCAACCCTTCCCTCAACTGGAATATCGCGACCAACGATGTGTTGTGGAAAGACTGGACCACCGTGGGTGTCGACCTCACACCCTATGCCGGTCAGACCATCTTCATCCGTCTGATAACCAACGACTGCGGCGAAGGCTCCCATTTCGGCTATGCCTACTTCACCCTCGGGTGCTCGTCGAAACGCATGCGCTCGGAAGGCTGCAGCTACGTGCCCAACAACCGCTTCACCGTTCCATCAGGATTCAACTACCAGTGGTACTCCAACCTCGACACCACCATCATCTCCGACTCGTCAAGCATCTGGGTGCCCTCCGACAACAACCTCATCTACTTCTGCCAGCTCTCCTTCATCGACAATCCCGAATGCCACTTCACCATGAGCGCCTTTGCCGGCGCCCGCTTCCCCCTGGCCATCATCGATACCTCGCTTGCTCTTGCCGACTGCGCCTTCGACCTCACCCTCATCGACCATAGCACTATCTCTGGCGACGGCTTCACCCCCATCGGCACAGGCGAAAGCTGCGAAACGAGCCTCTGGCTGTTGCCCGACAGCACCACCTCGGACGCCCCAACACTCACCCTCCACCTTACCGACACCGGCAGCTACGACATAGGCCTGGTGGCAGGCATCGCCGATAACCAATGCCTCGACACCGTCCATCACACCATCCATATCACCTATCCCTATCCTGCTGTTACCCTCGACGGACGCAACGAACGGTGTCTCGACGACCCAGCCGAGGTACTCGCACTGGCCAATGCCGCTCATTCCGACTGGGAGGGACATCTCCTCGCTCTCACACCGCTTGCCGACACTACCGTCACCGTCTCGGCCACCGACTCCAACGGCTGCCTCCATTCCTTTACCCACACCCTGATGGTACATCCCGTCTTCCTTATCGAAGACAGCGTCGCCGTCTGTTCCTCCAACCTATCCCACACCTGGCGCGACACCACACTGTCCTTCACCATCGCCGATTCTGCCCTTTCGGCCACTCTGCACCGTCAGACCGCCTACGGGTGCGACAGCACCATGACTCTCGCACTGACTCTCTGGCCCTCATACGACATACACCACACCGACACCCTCTGCGACAACCAAACCCTCGACTTCTTCGACACCGTGCTCAACACCACCGGCGACTACCTTCATTCCGACGCCACCACCCATGGGTGCGACAGCTTGGTAACCATGCACCTGAATGTGATGCCCACCTACCTCGTCCTCGATTCTCTCGTGGCCTGCGACTCACTTCGCTGGCAGGACGGGACCCTCTATACCGCCGACACCACGGGTTCACTCCATGTCCTGCCCTCCATCCACGGCTGCGACAGCACCATCGAACTCCATCTCACAATTCACCCCAGCTACCATCAACAATACAGAGACAGCGTCTGCAACTCGCTCGACACCTATGTCTGGCTCGACACCTTGCTGACCCTCGACCCGTCCCTCGACGACATCACAGCCACGCTCGTCCGCCACACGGTCCACGCCTGCGACAGCATCCACACCCTTGAGCTCACACTCATGCCCACCTACGACGTTCACCTCCACGACACCCTCTGCCACGACAGCCAGATACCCTTCTTCGACACCATCCTTACCTCCACCGGCGACTACCTCCACTCCGGCACCACCACTTTTGGCTGCGACAGCTTGGTAACCATGCATCTGGAAATCGTCCCACGACTCTTCGGAAACGACACCCTTGTTGTCTGCGACTCAATGACATGGATCAACAGCATCACATATTACCGCGACACCGCCGGAGTGTCAGACACCCTCCTCTCCCTACGCGGATGTGACAGCGTCAGGACACTCTATCTCACTGTCAACCAGTCCACTTACGAACTCACTGTCGACACCTTCTGCAACGGCAGCCAATATCAGTTCCGTGACCATATTTTCACCAACAGCGTATCCTTTGCCGACACCATCCCGACGGTCAAGGGGTGCGACAGCGTGATGGCCCTCGACCTCACACGCCTCGAGATACCGCAGCTCTCCATCTCTTACGACTATGACTGCGACTCTCTCCACTACCACCTCAATGTCCACTCCGACGTGCCCTATCTGCTTTGGACCTCAACGCCTTACGACAACCTTATCGACGGCCACGAACACGACTCCCTCTTCACCGCCTATCCCAAAACAAATACCACCTACACCCTCTATGCCGACTATGCGGCCGACCCACACTGCCCTGTCACCACCACCCTTTCCCTCTCGCCAGCACAAAAACCCATAGCCAAAATGAGAGTCAACCCTTCGGCACTCGTACTACCTGAAAACGAACTCGATGCCTACGACAACAGCGCCGAGTATGCAGAACGCGCCTGGTATGTCAACGGAATCATCCAAGCCGAGACCTCTCGTCACCTGCACCTCGTGGTGCCTACCGACCGCGACACGGTAGAGTTGGCTCTTGTGCTCAGCGACCATCACTGCGACGACACAGCCCTTGCGCTCATCCCATTGCTTTACAGCACCTTGGCAGCACCCAACGCCTTCACCCCCGACCGCGACAACAACAACCTCTTCCTCATTCAAGGCATAGGAATCATACAGGCCGAGGTGCGCATCTACAACCGCCACGGCATGTTGGTGTTCCACACCACCGATATCAACCAGCCTTGGGACGGCCGCAACATCGCCGGCGAACCCTGCCCCACGGGCAACTATGTGTGGCACCTGCGCTACACCTCGGTCACCCGACCCGGCGCCTTCCGCGAGGAGAGCGGCACGGTGCTCCTCATTCGTTAATATCCCTATCATGCCACCTTCGGAACGGGCTCATAAAGCCCCCATTCTGCCTTGTCACATGGCAAGCGCCAACTACCTGTCAATCAACTGCCAACACCTACTGTGGCAAGAGGATACAAAAAAAGGGAGGCCACCGGCATACCGGTGGCCTCCCTGATATCGAGAAGGAGAAACGCTTTATTAGGCGTTCTTGTATTTCTCTATCTGCACCTTGAGGGTGTCGACGCCATCGGCGACGGCCTGCTCGAAGGTGTCGGCCTGCTTGGTAACAAAAAGGTCTTTGCCAGGCACATAAAGACGGATTTCGGCAATCTTATTGTTATCGCTCTCGGGTTTATCGACCTTGAGGGTCACTTCACACTTGACGGCATTGTCGATCATGCGGTCGAGTTTGGTTACTTTTTCGTTGATGAATTTTTCGAGTTTTTCGTCGGCGCGGAATTTCACCGAATTAATGATAGTGTTCATAATATCCTCCTTTTTTATATTAATAGGTTGTTATTTGCTTTTCTTTCTTGCTCGTGGGTGGGCGGTGGAATAGACCTCTTTGAGGTGCTCGCGGGTGACATGGGTATAGATTTCTGTCGTCTCCAGTTTTTCATGCCCAAGCAGCTCTTTGATGGCCTGTATGTTGCCTCCCTCGTTCAGGATATGGGTGGCGAAGCTATGGCGGAAAACATGGGGGCTGATGCGGTCGGCATTGGAGAGCAGGGGCATGTATTTTTTCACTGTGAGGTAGATGTCCTGCGGGGTGATTTGACCGCCTTTGCGACCCACAAAGAGCCATTCGCTTGCTCCTTTTTCCTGCTCCTTTAACGCAATATATTCTGAAATATTGTGTGCGAGTTCAGATTCTATAGGTATGATTCTTTCTTTATTCCTCTTACCCAGCACTTTGATTGTCAAAGAAGAAAAATCGACCTCCTGCACTTTGAGCCCGGCAAGCTCGGAGCGGCGGATACCGGTCTCGTAGAGCATGCGCAGCATGAGGCGGTCGCGCCGGCCAATGAAGTCGTCGGGGAAAAGGCCTTCGTCGTAGAGGTGCTCCAACTCGCCCTCCTTGAAAAAAATGGGGAGACGCTTAGGCTGACGGGGCGCCGAGACCTTGGCCATGATATCGGTGTCGAACAGGTTGTGCCGCCGCAGGTAGCGGAAAAAACTGCTGAGTGAGGAGAGACGCCGCTTGACGGTGCCTGGGTTCTCGCCACGATCCATATGTTCCATCTGCCACGAACGCACCTCCCGGGCCGACAGCTCGGCGAGGTCGGTAATTCCCTGTGATTCAAGCCACAGGGAGAAATCACGCAGGTCGGTGACATAGTTGTGCACCGTGCCCGCCGCCATGCGCCTCTCGTTGGCAATGTAGCTGTGAAACTGTTCTATGGCCTCTGTTACAAGCAATTATTCGCATTTATATGAATCACCGCCTTTGGCAAACTCTTGCATTTTGGCTGTGTCGTTCTCATATTTTTCATAGGCGGCTTTGATCATCTCACCCCATTCCTCTATGCAAGCTTCATATTCGGCATATTGGTTGTCGTCCTCGAAAAGTTTCTGGCATTCACAGATTTTCTTGGCCACATTCCGGCCTTCGGCAGCAGGACTCTCCGAACAGCCAACCAAGACTCCCACAAAAGCCAGTGCACTTACAGACAATAGTATCTTTTTCTTCATCTGGTTTGTATTTTATTTTTTGCAAAATTACAAAACTTTTTCCGACCCTGCAAATTTTTTTCGCCTGGAAAAAGTTTTGCAGCAGGCACACAATAAAATTGACTTTTTTGTGTTATCATTCTTAAATATTAAATACTATAACACATGGATATCAACACCCTTAACATCGATGAGAGCGCCAAGCTGAATGCACAAGCCTGGCTTAACGGAGCATACGACGAGGCCACCAAGCAGGCTATCCGCGACATGGCGGAGCAGAACCCCAACGAGCTCAACGAGAGCTTCTACCGCCACCTTGAGTTCGGCACCGGCGGCCTGCGCGGCATCATGGGCGTGGGCACCAACCGCATGAACAAATACACGGTGGCCATGGCTACCCAGGGACTGGCCAATTATGTGAAAGGTGTTTTCAATGACGAAAAAGAACTGCGTGCCGCCATCAGCCACGACAGCCGCAACCACAGCCGCGAGTTCGCCGAAATCACTGCCAATGTACTCGCAGCCAACGGCTTCAAGGTCTACCTCTTCGACGGCATGCGCCCCACGCCGGAGTTGAGTTTCGCCGTGCGCCACTTCAACTGCCACACCGGCGTGATGCTCACGGCCTCCCACAACCCCAAGGAGTATAACGGCTACAAGGCCTACTGGAGCGACGGCTGCCAGCTCACCGCCCCCCACGACACCGCCGTCATCGACGAGGTACTGAAAATCAAAAGCATTGCCGACGTCAAGATGGCCGGCGGCGAGAAGAATATCACCATCATCGGCGAGGATGTCGACAAAGTCTACCTCAATCGCGTGGAGATGAACGCCCTCAACCCCGAGGTCATCAAGAAACACCACGACGTGAAGATCGTCTACACCCCGCTCCATGGCACCGGCATCACCCTCATCCCCCGCATGCTGAAACAGCTGGGCTTCACCAACGTCAACATCGTCGAGGCTCAGGCAGTGCCCGACGGCAACTTCCCCACCACCCCCAGCCCCAACCCCGAAGAGAAGGCCGCCATGAAGATGGCCGTCGACCTGGCCAAAGAGATCGACGCCGACATTGTCTTCGCCTCCGACCCCGACGCCGACCGCGTGGGTGTGGCTGTCAAACGCCCCGACGGCGAATGGATGCTCCTCAACGGCAATCAAACCATGAGCGTGCTCATTTACTATATCGTCAAGCAGTGGCAGGAGAAACATATGCTCACCGGCAACGAGTTCATGGTGAAGACCATTGTCACCAGCGAACTACCCGCCGACATCGCCACACGTGCAGGCATCAAGATCTACGACGTTCTGACGGGCTTCAAGTTCATCGGCGCCAAGATACGCGAACTCGAAGGCCTCGAGACCTTCATTGCCGGCGGCGAGGAGAGCTACGGCTACATGATCGGCGACTTCGTGCGCGACAAGGACGCCGTGGCCGCCTGCTCGATGATTGCCGAAATTGCAGCATGGGCCCGCGAGAACGGCAAAACATTCTTCGACGTGCTCGTAGATATCTACAGAGAATTCGGCTTCTACAAAGAAGGCCTCGTCAGCGTTGTCCGCAAAGGCAAGAGCGGCGCCGAAGAAATCCAGCAGATGATGCGCGACTACCGCAACAACCCGCCCGCCGAGATCGACGGCGAAAAGGTGGTATGCATCAAGGACTATCAGGTGCTTGAGAGCAAGGACCTCGTCAGCGGCAAGGTCACCAAGATCAACCTGCCGAAGAGCAACGTGTTGCAGTTCTTCACCGACAAGGGCAACAAAATCACCGTCCGTCCCAGTGGCACCGAACCCAAAATCAAGTTCTACTTCGGCGTCAAAGGCGAACTCTGTTGCAAAGACTCCTTCGACAAGACCAACGACGCCCTCGACGCCAAAATCGAGAGCATCAAGAAGAGCATGAACCTCTGCTAATGGCATGAACCTGCCATCAAAGATACTGGAAGAGGCCGTAGAGCAACTGTCGAGCCTGCCCGGTGTGGGCAAGCGGTCGGCATTGCGCTACGCCCTCTTTCTTATGAATGAGGACGAACCGAAAGTACGCGACCTCAGCGAGGCACTGCTTCGACTTAAAACCCACCTTCACCACTGTCGCTACTGCCACAACGTCAGCGACACCGAGGTGTGTCCCATCTGCAGCAGCGAGAAGCGGCAAAAAAACATCATCTGCGTGGTGGAAAACGTGCAGGATGTGATGGCCGTGGAAAACACACAACAATACCGCGGATTGTACCATGTGCTCGGCGGCGTCATCTCTCCCATCGACGGCATCGGCATCTCCGACTTGGAGATAGCATCGCTCATCCGCCGTGTGCAAACCGGCGACCCCGCACCCGTCGAGGAGGTCATCCTGGCTCTGCCCACCACTATGGAGGGCGACACTACCAACTACTACATCCACAAGCAGCTGCAACCCTTAGGGGTGAAAGTCACCACCCTCGCCCGCGGCGTCGCCGTGGGCGACAGCCTCGAGTATGCCGACGAAATCACCCTCGGCCGCAGCATCATGCACCGAATACCGTTTGAAAGTTAATAGATAACAGTTAATAGATAATAATTTGAAGTTGAACACATTATTATTTTTTGCCGCCCTGCTGAGCCTCTTTTCTTGCAATCAGAATAATCCGAGTAATCAGGACACTCCAAATAATCAGGATACTCTGGTTCAAGAGGAACACATATACACCCTCGACGAGGACATCGGGATGATGCTGTTGGTGGGCTTCCGCGGGACAGAGTTGGAATACAGCAAAAACCCTGAGATTATCAATGCTTTGCGCGAATATCATGTGGGCAGCGTCATCCTGTTCGACTACGATGTCCCCACTGGCACACGGGGCCGCAACATCAAGAATGCCGGACAGTTAAAACGTCTTTGCAAACAGTTGCGCTCTTTCAAACCAGACCTGCTGATAGGCATCGACCAAGAAGGCGGCTATGTGTCGCGTTTGAGTACCGGCTACGGCTTCCCCCGCATCCTGTCGGCACAGAAAAGCGCCGCCAAGGGCGACGACACGGTGCGCCACTATGCCTCCCTCACAGGCCAGATGCTTGAGGAGATTGGCATCAATCTCGACTTCGCACCGGTGGCCGACGTGAATGTCAACCCCCGCTGCCCTGTCATTGGTGGCATCGAGCGCAGCTTCTCGTCCGACCCCACGGTGGTGCGCCGCTGCTGCATGATCTGGAGCGAGGAATTGCTCAACCATCATGTCGTCAGCTGCTGGAAGCATTTCCCCGGACACGGCAGCGCCAAAGGCGACACGCACAAGGGTCTGGTGGACGTCACCAACACCTGGCAACCCTACGAACTCGACCCCTACCGCAACCTGCCAAACTCCAACATGATGGTGATGACGGCCCACGTCATCAACCGGAAACTCGACCCCTCAGGTCTCCCCGCCTCCCTCTCCCCCCAAATCACCTCCTACCTGCGCGACACTCTCGACTTCCAAGGTGTTATCGTCACCGACGACCTCGCCATGGGCGCCATCGTGAGCCAGTACAGCTTCGAGAACGCCATCCGCATGGCCGTCATGGCTGGCGCCGACCTGCTGTGCCTGAGCAATAACGGCGGCTCCTACGACATCAATATGGTGCCACGGGCCGTCAAGGTCATCAAGCAGATGATCACCGGCGGTGACATCACCGAAGAACGTATCCGTCAGAGTGCCACAAGAATACGCAATATCACATTCTGAGAGTGGATATTTTTTTTTGGAAATCACATAAAAAAATGTATCTTTGCATTTATCGAATATTATTTAATCATTAATCTAAATACTTGAACATTATGGCAAAAGAAGTCAACGATGCCGATGCCCTGAAGCAGGAAAAACTGAAAATCCTCCAGAGCACCCTCGACAAGATAGAGAAGAGCTACGGCAAGGGTTCCATCATGAAGCTGGGCGACCGTCCCGACGAGCAACTCGACGTCATCTCCACCGGCAGCATCAGTCTGGACATGGCGCTGGGTGTGGGCGGATTCCCCCGTGGCCGCGTCATCGAAATCTACGGCCCCGAAAGCTCCGGTAAGACCACCCTGGCCATCCACGCCATCGCCGAGTGCCAGAAAGCCGGTGGCATCGCCGCCTTCATCGACGCCGAGCACGCCTTCGACAGCTTCTACGCCAAGAAACTGGGTGTCGACATCAACAACCTGCTGGTCTCACAGCCCGACAACGGCGAGCAAGCCCTCGAGATTGCCGACAACCTGATCCGCTCCGGCGCCATCGACATCATCGTCATCGACTCCGTGGCCGCTCTCACCCCCAAGGCTGAAATCGACGGCGACATGGGCGACAGCAAGGTGGGTCTCCAGGCTCGTCTGATGAGCCAGGCCATGCGTAAGCTCACTGCCACCATCAGCAAGACCAACTGCTGCTGCATCTTCATCAACCAGCTGCGTGAGAAGATTGGCGTCCTCTTCGGCAACCCCGAGACCACCACCGGTGGCAACGCCCTGAAGTTCTACGCCTCGGTGCGTATCGACATCCGTCGCACGCAGGCCATCAAGGACGGCGACCAGAACATTGGCAACCGCGTGAAGGTGCGCGTGGTGAAGAACAAGGTGGCACCTCCTTTCCGCCAGTGCGAGTTCGACCTCATGTTCGGCGAAGGCATCAGCAAGTTGGGCGAGATTATCGACCTCGGTGTCGACCTCGACATCATTCACAAGAGTGGCTCGTGGTTCGGCTACGGCGAGACCAAGTTGGCTCAAGGCCGCGAAGCCCTCAAACAACTGCTGCGCGACAACCCCGAACTCACCGACGAACTCGAAGAGAAAATACGCACCGCCCTCAAGGAAAAACAAGCCGCCGAATTGTAAAAAACCAAGGCCTCTATTGCCATGTATGTCATAGACGAAGAACGCGAAGAACGCGACATTCAAGCCAAATACGATGAACTCATCCAGGCCTGCCGCGCTTTGAAACCCCTCTCCCCGGACGAGGAGGACAACATTCTCCGTGCCTACCAAATGGCCAAGAAAGCACATGCTGGCACCCGCCGCAAAAGCGGCGAACCCTATATCTTCCATCCGCTGGCTGTGGCTCTCATCGCTGTCAAGGAGGTGGGGCTCGGCCCCATTGCCGTCATTGCAGCCCTCCTCCACGACGTGGTCGAGGACACCGAAATAACCCTCGACGAACTCCGCATGGTCTTTGGCGACCGCGTGGCCAAAATCGTCGACGGCGTCACCAAAATCGAGGACGTCATGCTCCTCCAGCAGTCGGAAAGCAAGCAGGCCGAGAACTACCGCAAAATCCTGCTCTCGATGTGCAACGACGCCTACGTCATCTTCCTCAAACTCTGCGACCGCCTGCACAACATGCGCACCCTCGGCTCGATGAAGGACACCAAGAAACTCATCATCGCCTCCGAGACCTCCTACCTCTACATCCCCTTGGCCCACCGCCTCGGACTCTACACCATCAAGACCGAACTCGAGGAATTGGTGATGAAATACACCAATCCCGAAAAATACGAGGAAATAGCAGCCAAAATCGCCGCCACCGCCGACAGAGGGGCCAAACTCCACGAATGCCTCGTCAACCCCGTGCGCCAGATGCTCGACCAAGCCGGCTACAGCTACACCCTCAAGACTCGCGTCAAGTCGGTTTACAGCTGCTGGAAGAAAATCGAGAACAAACACGTCTCCTTCGAGGAAATCTTCGACCTTTACGCCATGCGCATCATCCTCACCGGCGTGCCTCGCGAAAAGGAAAAAGAAGAGTGCTTCAAAGTCTACGCCCTCATATCTCAGCATTTCGACCCCAATCCCACTCGTTTCCGCGACTGGATAACCCACCCCAAGAACAACGGCTACGAAAGCCTGCAAACCACCGTCATGACACCCATCGGCACCTGGGTCGAGATACAGATACGCACCGAACGCATGGATACCATCGCCGAGAAAGGCATGGCAGCACACTTCCTCTACAAAGAAGCACACCCCGAAGAAAACATCGAACACAACCCCGTCGAGGAATGGCTGCAACAGATACGCACCTCCCTCGAACAAAGCGACAAGTCTGCCCTCGACCTCGTCGAAGAATTCAAGGAAAGCCTCTACACCAAGGAAATCTACATCTTCACTCCCCGCGGACGCACCATCACCCTGCCCTCTCGCAGCACCGTGCTCGACTTCGCCTATGCCATCCACACCGACCTCGGTCACCACTGCATTGGAGCCAAGGTCAACGCCCGTGTCGTGAGCCGCAACGAGCGCCTCCACACCGGCGACCAGGTGCAGGTCCTCACCACAGCCAACACCCTCCCCGACGAAGAATGGCTCTCCCAATGCCAGACATCTCACGCCAAGGACGCCATCAAAGATTTCCTCCGCGCTCACAAAAAAGAACATGCCGCCGAAGGCCGCCGCCGCCTGAAAGAGTACCTCGAGAAAATCCACCTCAAAGACAACCCCCAGAACTGGGGGCAGCTGAAACGATTCCTCGGCAACCCCTCCGACATCGATGTTCTCTACGACCTCGCCATAGGCACCGTCACCGAACATCAGGTGGCCGAATGCTTCGGCAAGGCACGCCCCGAACCCAACCTCATCTTCCTCGACCAATACAAAAAACTCACCACACCCTTCCTCCTCGACAAAGAATACGAAAATCTGCCCACCGAGACAGCCTCCTGCTGCAAACCCGTCCAAGGCGACCAGGTGGTGGGCATCGTCCAGGGCGACCGCATCCTCATTCACCGCACCAACTGCCGCGAGGCCATGAAAGAAATGGCCAACCACGAAAACCACATCATCCGCGCCAAATGGCGCCCCGGCGAACAGCTCTCCCTCCTCACTGGCATCGCCCTCACCGCCATCGACCGCAAAGGCCTCCTGCAGGAAATCACTCACCACATCTCCGACGAGCTCGACCTTAATATGCGTGCCATCACCCTCGAAACATCCGAAGGCGTCGTCCGCGGCATCATCATGCTCTATGTCAACGATGTGGAAAAACTCAACGGCCTTATCGAAAAACTCAAGTCCATCGATGAAATCGAAGACGTCCACCGCATTTAATCTTATCCAAGGATGATGAATGATGAACTGAAAGCTTTCCAACGTCTTTCCGATATCCTCGACACCTTGCGGAAAGAATGCCCCTGGGATCGCGAACAAACCATGAAAAGCCTCCGCTACCTCACCATCGAGGAAGTCCACGAACTGAGCGAAGCCGTTGTCGCACAATCGGCCGACGACATCCGCAAAGAACTCGGCGACCTGGCCATGCACATCCTCTTCTACTGCAAAATCGCCGAAGAAAAAGGGCTCTTCTCCACCGAGGATGTCTACAACACCATCTGCGACAAACTCATCGCCCGCCACCCATTCATCTACGACCGCCAAAACTACCATGGCGAAAACTGGGAACAACTCAAAATGCGCGAAGGCCGTCGTAACGTCCTCGAAGGCGTCCCCGACTCATTGCCCTCCCTCGTCAAAGCCATCCGCATGCAGGAAAAAGTCGCCGGCACCACCGACAACACCGCCGAACCAACCGACATGACAGAGGAAGAATTCGGACAGAAACTTTTCGACCTCGTCGACTGGGGCCGCCGCCACGGCATCAACGCCGACGACGCCCTCTGCCTCGCCAACCGCCGTTTCAAAGAGAAACACTCCAACCAATAGCCCCCCCCCATCCCCGGAGACACACCCTTTTTTCCCCCCCCCCACCCTCACCTTGCCGTCACCACAGCAAGGTTTTTTTTTATCTCAACCTGACACCAAACTCGTACTATGCACCTACCAAATACCTACCAACTCCTTACCAACTCCTACCACAGTCGGAGATGATAGGGCGTTCGTTAGGTTAAAACAGGCCGAATTAACGATTTTTAAGAAAGTTCTATGCCCTGAAACACAGAGTACGAAAACCGCCGTTTAAAAAATAAATTTGGTAATCTCATTTTTAAATCGTATCTTTGCCCTCGAATATTTTATATTATAGATTACATTATATTTATCACTAAAATATATATTTTAACCAAAAAACAAACCATGAGAAAGTTTATCAATTTAGTGGCTCTTGCGGCACTGTTGTTTATGCCGTCATTAGCGTGGAGCCAAAGCGCCGACTGCACGGAGTACACCTCCGTTCCCTACTCCACAGGGTTCGAGGGCCTCTCCACTGGCAGTCTGCCCGACTGCTGGCTGAAAGTCCAGACCAGCGCAGGGTATGACGGGGTGGTTTTCCCCTGTGCCTACAACTATTCAGGCAACGCCCGAAACGGATCCGTCTATTTTGAGATGGAAACCCACAGCGGCCAGAACGAAATAGTCGCCATGCCACTGATGGAAAACATCAGCACTCTGAAACTCACCTTCTGGGCTTCGGCGCAAAGTAGCTATCTACCCACGATGTTCGAGGTGGGTGTCCTCGAGGCTGACTCAACCTTCACGCCCGTCGACACCATCACCTTCACCACCAGCTACAGCTGGAGCAGCGGCTACAACCAGTACACCGTCTACTTCAGCAACTACACCGGCAACGGCGAGCGCATCGCCATGCGCGCCACCGGCAACGGCAGCGGCCAGTACACCCTGATGATGGACGACTTCACCGTCACCGACGCCCTCGTCCCCGAAGTGTCGCTGCCCGCCACGGCCGTCACCAACATCAACACCGACCTCACCCTCACCGCCACCATCCAGGGCCCCACTGACGGCATCACCTATAGTTGGAGTTCCCTGATGGAGACCGCCGGCGATGCCACCCTGAGCTTCGTCGACAACGTGGCCACCATCAATTATTCTACCGCCGGCACCGACACTGTCACCTTCACCGTGACCAACGCCAACGGCTCGGCCTCGACCTCGATGGTTGTCCACGCCCTCGACCTCAGCCCCGTCACCTCCTTCCCCTACACTACCGGATTTGAAACCGAGCAGGATGCCAACTGGAACTTCGTCAACGGAAGCAACGGCTGGTTTATCGGTTCGGCCGTCAACAACGGTGGCAGCAACGCCATGTACATCAGCAACGACAACGGCACCACCAACGCCTATAGCAATGGCAACGCTTCCGACAGTTATGCCTACCGCTATTTCCAGTTCGATGCCGGCGAGTACACCTACAGCTTCGACTGGCGCAGCGTGGGCGAAAACAACTGGGACTACCTCTACTTCTATCTGGCCCCCACCAGCTCCGACTTCAGCGGCACCTCCGTGTCCACCTCTGGCTGGACCGACCTGGCCGGACGCATGCAGAGCCAAAGCTCCTGGCAGACCAAGACCGGCACCTTCACCATCACCGAGACCGGTCTCTACCCAGTGGTCTTCTACTGGCGCAACGACGGTAGCGGCGGCAGCAATCCTCCCGCAGCCATCGACAACATCGCCATCACTGCCCTCACCTGCCCCGCTGTCACCAACATCGTGCTCGACTCCGCCGAGCAGGATGCCCTGACCTTCCACTGGACCCCCCTCGGAACCGAAACCTCTTGGGAAGTGACCGTGGGCGACAATGAGCCCGTCGAGGTCAGCACCGCCAGCTACACCGCCACAGGCCTCAACAGCAACACCGCCTACACCGTCAGCGTGCGCGCTGTCTGCGGTGCCGACGACACCAGCTTCGCCACCACCGCCTCGTTCCGCACCGCCTGCGGCCCGATGAGCGTACCTTTCTTCGAGGACTTCGACAGCTACGCCAACGGCGACTTCCCCCCCTGCTGGCAACGCCTGCGTGCCTACGGCACCGACCCCAGCGTCAACCAGCAGTATCACCACAGCGGCACACAGGCCATGTATCTGCTTTCTTACATGGACACCAACCTCTTCTGCACACCTTCGATGGTGCCGCTGAACGGCAACGAGATTCAGGTGCGCTACCAGGCCTATATGAGCCGCGGCGATCAGAACACCTGGCTGAAGGCCGGCGTTATGACCGACCCCACCGACGTTTCCACATTCATCATGCTTGACAGCGTGGGATATCACAGCTTCAACTATGAGTTTGAGGAGCGTGAGTTCAACACCGCCACCCTTAACGCCAGCGCGAGCTACTATGTTGCCTGGATGTTCTACGGCAACTATAACCAGTGGAGTTATTACTATTCCACGGGCGCCATCGACGACATCAGCATCACCCAGCTCAGTGACTGCGTGCGTCCCACCATGGCCCAGATTGGCACCGTCGGTGCCCGCCAGGCCGAAGTCTCCTGGGCCTCTGCATCCAGCGCCAACAGCTACACCGTCTACTACTACACCGCCAACGACCCCACCAATGCCAATGTGCTTAGTGAGAGTGTGAGCGACACCACAGTAACCCTCACCGGCCTGCAGCCCGAGACGCAATACTATGTCTGGGTGGCCACCAACTGCGGCGGCAGCGAGAGCGACCTGCGTCCTGCAGGCAACTTCACCACCCTCATTTCCTGCCCCGCCGTCACCGGTCTCACCGTTGACACCACCACCACCGACGGCGCCACCATCAGCTGGCATCCCGGCGACGTGGAGACAGAATGGCTTGTGGCTATCGATAGCAACGATTACGACGTGGTCAACGACACCACCTACTCCTTCTATGGCCTCGATGCCATGACTGGCCACACCGTCTATGTGCGCGCCTTCTGCGGCGACGACGACACCTCAGCCGTCAGCAGCATCAACTTCGCCACCGCCTGCGCCGACGCCACTTGTAACATCACCGCTCACGTCACCGACAGCTATGATGACAGCTGGAACGGCTGCCTGATCAACATTGTTCAGGCCGGCATTACCGTAACTTCCATCGAGTGCCCCTCCGGCCAGAGTGGCAGCGACTTCTCCTATGAAGTCTGCTCCTCGGCCCCTGTCACCCTGACCTTCACCCGTGGCAGCTATCCCAACGAGTTAGGTGGCTATGTCACCGATGGTAGCGGCGCCACAGTCTTCACCATCGAGAACATGGGCAACCACTACACCGGCGACGTGCTGACCACTATCAACAACCCCTGCCCTGAGTGCATTATGCCCATGGGCATCGCTCTCGATTCTGCCTCTCTCTCTGCCACCGAGGCCACCATCTACTGGGAGCGTCAGGACGGGCAGAGTGCCTGGTTCGTGAAACTCGACACCAATGACATCGTCTCCGTGAGCGACACCTTCTACACCTTCCTGAACCTCGATGCCCGCACCGCCTACACCGCCTATGTGGCCACCGACTGCAACGGCGACACCTCGAGCTTCGCCTCCATCAACTTCGCCACTGACTGTGCCACCGGCTCGTGCGACATCTCCGTCACCGCAACCTCCTCCTATCCCTATTCCGCCTACTGCCCCACCGTCCACGTGTGGCAGAACGGATCAGAGGTTGCCAGTGTCAATGCTTCCACCCAGACCGTCAATGTCTGCTCAGGTGTTCCTGTGAACATCATCTATCAGACACCTCAATACAGCTGGGGTGATATTCCCAGCGTTATCATCCTTGATGGCGGAGACGACGAAGTATTCAACGCCAACACCGAAAGCTACAGCACCGGCGACACCCTGGTCTTCTTGGCCAATGCCTGTCCGAGCTGCTTGAAACCCACCGGAGTGAGAGTCACCAGCATTGACTCCACCGAAATCAGCTTCGCCTGGAATGAAAACGACAGCGTGAACAGCTACCTCATCTCCTTAAACGGCAGCGCTGAGACCGAAGGCTTCAACGGCAATGAGTTCTACAGCAACCTCACTCCCAACACCACCTACACCTTCAGCGTCCGCGCCGTCTGCGCTCCCGGCGACACTTCCAATGCCAAAGTCATCACCGTGAAGACTGCCTGCGGCGAAATGGCTCTTCCCCTCATTGAGAGCTTCGAAGGCGATGCCGAAGGCACTGTTCCTACGTGCTGGAACGTCGTTAACGGCAACCCCGAAGTGGATGCTTATGCTACCAACGCCCATTCCGGCAACCATTCTCTCACCATGGGCAGTGGCAGCAACATGATTGCCACCAGCCGCGTGCCTCTCGACGGAGACAGCATCTACGTTGGCTTCTGGGCCGATTTCGCTAGTGGTATTCTTGAGGCCGGCGTGATGACCAACCCCCTCTACGACACCACCTTCATCCCCTTGATGACCATCAACAGCACCAACGGCTACGAACTCTTTGAGTTCACCACTTCCACCTTGCCTCACGACAGTAGCTACTTTGTGGCTTTCCGCTACAATGCTCCCTATAATTACGTCTATCTCGACGACATCAACATCCGTCTCTTCGAAGGTTGCATGTATCCCACCAACCTGGTGGCCACACCCGCGGCCAGCCGTGTCGACCTGAGCTGGAACTACAACGGTACGACAACCGACTTTGCCATCGAATACCGCATCCTCGGCGACACTGCATGGAGCCTGCCCGACGATATCAACGACACCGCCTACACCCTCACCGGCCTTAGCTCCTCGTCGAGCTATGAGGTGCGTGTGGGTACCATCTGTGGCAACGACACCCTGTGGGTCATTACCACGTTCCAGACCAACTGCCTCCCACAGGCTCTCCCCTACAGCGAAGACTTCGACGCCTATGCCGATGACGTCATGCCTCCGTGCTGGATCTGGTCGTCGGCCTACTCCACCCACTGGGATGGCGGCGTCTTCCTGAAAGCCTATCATGGCGGCGGCAGTGAGTACGTCGTACTGCCCGAACTCAACGGCAACATCGCCAAGCTGAAAATTGAATTCGACACCAAGGTCGGCTCCCCGTCTGAGAACGACGGTATCCTCATCGGTGTGACCGATGCCGCCGGCACACTGCTTGCTTGGGTCGACACTATCCAGGATCCACTCTTCTCGCGCAACAACCATGTCCGCAAGACCATCTACTTCACCAACTATCTCCTTCCCGGCGGCGCCGCCCGCGTGGCTTTCGCCCAGTATCGCAACTGGAACGAGTGGGCACTCATCGACAATATTAATATCGAAGAGCTCCCCAGCTGCTACCCCGTCGACAATCTGGTTGGCAGCAACCTCATCGACCCCGAAGCCACTACCTTCACATGGCATCCCATGGGCTTTGAGAACCAGTGGCAGGTCTATGTCGACACCGTGACCGTCGACATCGACTCCTTGGACAATCTTCCCGACTCCCTCTTCATCACCGTCACCGACACTTCCTATACCATCCCCATCGGCATGATTCAGGGCGGCGGCATCTACAACTTCTTCGTCCGTGCCATTTGCAGCGCCACCGAGCACAGCAACTGGGTGAAGAATGAATTCGGCGCAGGCACCGTCATCATGAACAACAGCACTGTGGCCGACACTATCGAAGGCTGCGGCTTCGTGATCTACGACAACGGCGGCCCCATTCCGGGCTATCTGCCCAACAGCAACTCGGCTCTCGTTATCCGCACCGAGAATGTCGGTAGCCAGCTGCAGATCTTCGGTGGCAAGTTCGGCTGGGGTTCCTCGCCCGCCACACTGACCGTCTATGACGGTGAAGGTACCAACGGCACCGTCCTCTACACCTACAACACCGTCGACGGCCGCGACACCCTGCTCAACACTGTCCTCGCCACCTCGACCACTGGCTCAATGACCATCACATTCTCTGTGAGCGGCAACATGTGCCACACTGGTTACGAGCTCTATGTGCGCTGCACTGAGGGAGCCCTCTGCCCACGTCCTACCGAACTGCAGGCCGAGATGACCTCTGCGTCCACTGCCGATGTCACATGGAACGGCTCTGCCTCCAACTACCACTTCTATTACCGCCTGGCTGGCTCCGCCACCTGGGTGCGCCAGAACGTGGCCGTCAACAGCATCAGCCTCACCGGACTGATGCCAGACACCGTCTATGACATGTACGTCGTGGCCCTCTGCTCGGCCTCCGACAGTTCGAGCGCCAGCGTCGTGCGCCAACTGCACACCACCTACATCATCCCGGTTGTGCCTTGCGACGCCCCCTCTTCATTGGTCGCCAGCAACATCACCTCCAATAGTGTGTTGCTCAACTGGACTGCCGGTGGCACCGAAACCACTTGGGCCATCAACTACAACGGCTCCACTATCCTCGTCAACACCAATCCCTACCTCCTCACCGGCCTCACTCCCAGCACCAACTACACCATCAAGGTGCAGGCCGTCTGCGATACCAACAGTTCGAGCGAGTGGAGCAATGAAATCCTCGTCACCACACTCGCCGGCACCCCCGATGTGACCTACTACACCGTCACCGTCAACAGCAACAATCCTAACTGGGGCTCCGTGAGCGGCAGCGGTACCTATGCTGAGAACACACAGGCTCCTCTCAACGCCATCCCCAACGACGGCTACCACTTCGTTAGCTGGAGCAATGGCGCCACAGCAGCCTCCATCAGCATTACTGTCACCAGCGACACTTCCCTCACCGCTACCTTCGCCGAGAACAATCCCGAGGTCACCTACTACACCATCACCCTCACAGCCAACAATCCCAACTGGGGCACCGTCACCGGCGCCGGCACCTATGAGGAGGGACGCAGTGTTGAAATCAAGGCCATCTCGAACTCTGGCTACCGCTTCGTGAAATGGAGCGACAACAACACCGACTCTGTCCGCACCATCACCGTCAACAACGACATCAGCCTCATAGCCACCTTCGAACGCTCGGTGGGCATCGATGATGTCAATGCCTCCAACATCGCCCTCTACCCGAACCCCGCTTCCTCCTTGGTGACCCTCTCAGGCATCGAAGGACAGGCCCTGGTGACGGTAGTCGACATGAATGGTCGCGAAGTGCTCCATTGCTCAGCCAGCCAGTCGATTACCATCGACATCAGCACACTGACCTCCGGAGCTTACTTCGTCCGCATCGTCGGCGAACAGGTCAACGCCATCCGCAAGCTCATCGTTAGATAACGATGGGCTTGCCACACACAACGAGAAAAGCCCTGCCGTTTGGCAGGGCTTTTCTTTTGTTGGTGTTTACTGCTTATTTAGCCTTCTTCTTGGCAACGGGCTTTTTGGCAGCGGCCTTCTTGGCCACAGCTTTCTTGGCTGCGACTTTCTTCACCTCGGGCTCTTTATTGTAGCGCTGGCACTCCTTGGGGGTGACGCAGGTGCCGGTGGCACGGGCCACGAGGATGCGCTCCTCGAGCACCTCGGCAGCGCTGGCGCTGATTTCGGGCAGGGTGCGGATGACCTTGTAGGCCTCGAATTTCATCTTGCGGCTAGTGTTGCCAACGTGGGTGATTTCGCCGTAGGCCTCGATGTAGTCGCCGGCGTAGACGGGAGCCTTGAACTCGACCATGTCGTAGGCGCAGAAGAGACCTTCGTCGCCGTCTTGTTTGATAAGGAGCTCTGTGGCGACATCGCCGAAGAGATGGACCATGTGGGCACCGTCAACGAGGTTTCCTCCGTAGTGGGCGTCCTTGGCGCTCATGCGAACGCGGAGCATAGAAGTAACTGCCATAATTTTTTCTGTTTTAATTGTTTATATATTTTTTTGTTTAACTATTGATTTCCAATCTATAACCTACAAACCATAACCCTTATACGCTATGGTTTTACGCTTGCAAAGATACACAAATTCAGCCGTCTGGCCAAATCTTTTTTTCCCCTGTCGCCAAAACGGCGTATCTGATGAATCTATAGGACACCCATAAACTTGCGGTCGTAGGAGCGACGGGCGTGGGGATAGACTGATGTGTGGGTGCCGGTGTGGATGGTGTCGTAGCCATGAGTGTCGAGGAAGGAGAAAAGTTCTTCGTGAGTAGCAAAACGGGCATCGAACCAACCGTCGAACCAATCACCAAAGGTGGTGTTTTCCTGTATGGTGTCAGCCAGTATCTCCTTTGGTATGGTGATGTCATAGGTGCTACTGCCGTAGTCGTTCCCGTCCTTATAGTCGGACAGGCTGGTACCGCTGCGCACAATAGCGAGTTCCGTATGATGGATGGTGTCGATGCTGATATAGCCCCAATCGCGCAGCTGCAAAAGGGCGGCGGCGCTGTTGGCCTCCCGGTCACTGCCGGGATGATGGATAATCTCGAGGCTGAGCACGTAGTCGCCTTTGAAGAGGGCTGGTTTATCCTTTTTGACCCAGCCTTCGGACATCATCTGCAGAAACAGAGCCAGACCCGTCACATCGTCGTACATGCGAACCGTGTCGCCAAGGGAGGTGTCTTTGTGGAAGGCATCGGCTTGCTGCTGGGAAACGAGGCGCTTGCCATCGACGGTGAGGGTGTAGGCCTCGGTCTCCACATGGTAGTGGGTGGTCCTGTTCTCGCGAAAACAGGATGTAAGCAGCAACGCCATTGTACAAAGCATCATCAGGGTCTTTGGCATGATGTTTTTTTATTAAAAAAAAAACGGGACTGCTACCAGCGTTTTGACAGCAATCCCGTTTTGACGCATTAACGCATTGGCGCGTTACTTCTTGATGATGTAGTCGACGAAGATGCCGGGGGTCTTGACATTCTCGGGGGCAATGGTGCCGGTGGCGACAATCTCCTGCGGCTCGACAATGACGGTGTCGGCGGCGGTGGCCATCATGGGGCAGAAGTTCTGGCTGGTGCCCTTGTAGACCAAGTTGCCGTCCTCGTCGGCGATGTTGGCGCCGATGATGGCGACGTCGGCACGCACGGGTTTCTCAAGGAGATACTCCTTACCGTCGACAGTGATTTTCTGCTTGCCGTTCTCAACCACGGTGCCGAGGCCCGTCTGGGTCAGCACACCACCGAGTCCTGCTCCAGCGGCGCGGATTTGCTCGGCCAGGGTGCCCTGGGGCTGGAGGGTCACCTTCAACTCGCCAGCATTCATCTGGTCGATAGTGTTGTTGTTGGTGCCAATGTGGGTGGCAATGAGTTCTTTCACCTGATGATTGGTGATGAGTTTACCGACACCGACCTCGGGATAGGCGGTATCGTTGCAGATGATGGTGAGATTCTTGACATTACGGGCCACGAGCTCGTCAATGAGAGCGATGGGGTTACCTACGCCAAGAAATCCTCCGACCATTACGGTCATGCCGTCGTGAATTTTGTCGGCGGCCTCTTTTACTGTGACAAATTTGTTCATGATATATACTATTTTACTTATTGTTGCGTTATTAAAATCAAAGTGCAAATATACAACATTTTTCGCAATTCGAAAAAAAAATTTGCGTGAATGCCGAAATATGAGTACTTTTGCAATTGAAAACTAATAAGAAAAAGGTAATGAAGAAACTCTTTTTGGGGCTTGTTATCATGCTTTTTGGCACTGCCATGAGCGCCCAGGAATACATCGAACCGGTCGAAAAATGGAAAGTCTCCGAGGTCTGGGGCAACAATTATCACGGCTGGTCCTTCCACCAGGATGTGGAAGTTGACTTCACCGTAGAAGGCCAGGACGGCCGCTTCACCCCCACCGACGAAGAAATCGCCGATGCCGAAGCCCTCATCCAGAAAAAAATTGCCTTCGTCAATCGCGAACACTTCAACCAAGGCGGCATGTGTCCCATCATCGACGAGCACATGCGCATGTACCGCCGCCAATATGTGGGCTTCACCAACGACCGGGGCGACCACATCATCTGGCTCAACGGCCTCTGGGACGATAACCTCTCCGACGAACGCCTCGCCTCCGACGTCATCCTCACTCGCGGTGGCTGCGGCCACTTCTGGCACATCAAGTGCAACCTCAACACCCGCAAGGTCTATGGTCTCGAAGTCAACGAGGACGGCGACATGCAGATTGTACCCCGTGTCAAAAAACCTGCCCCGCGCATCAGCAAATCAAAAGCTCGCGACCGCAAACAGAAAATCCGCAAGACCGGCATCATCCACTCCCCCGAAGAGAAAGTCTTCAACTAAATGGAACTCAGCCCCCTCATAACCAAATTCTTCAAATTCGGCGTGGTCGGCGCCAGCGGCGCCGTTATCGACTTCGGACTGACGGCTCTCTGCAAAGGCATCCTCGGCATACCTGAACTGCTGGCAAATGCCATTGGTTTTACCGTCGCCGCCACAAGCAACTATTTCTTCAACCGGGTATGGACGTGGAAAAGCACCTCCAAAGAGGTCGGTATTGAATATGCCAAGTTCTTCTTCGTCTCACTCATCGGCTTGGGCCTCAACTCACTCATTGTTTTCCTGCTCAAAGACATAAGCATCGTCCCGCGCTTTGTCGACACCTCTCTCGATTGGGACTTCTGGGTAGCAAAAATCATCGCTACAGCTATCGTGACAGTTTGGAACTTCTTGGCAAACAACATCTTCACCTTCCGCCAAAAACATTAATGCATTCACAATTTAACACATCATAATTATGGAAATCCTGTCCAATAGAATCCTCAATATGGCTGAGAGCGAGACTCTCGCCATGACCGCCAAGGCCCGCGAACTCAAAGCCCAGGGCAAAGATGTCATCAGCCTCTCCATCGGTGAGCCCGACTTCAACACCCCCGAGGTGGTGAAGGAAGCAGCCAAGAAGGCCATCGACGACAATTTCACCCACTATCCCCCCGTGCCTGGCTATGCCGACCTCAAGGAAGCTATCTGCACCAAGCTCCTCCGCGACAACGGCCTCGAGTACAAACCCGAGCAAATCGTCGTCTCCACCGGCGCCAAGCAGAGCCTCTTTCAGGTCGTCCAATGTCTCATCAACCCCGGCGACGAAGTCATCATCCCCACCCCCTTCTGGGTCTCTTACAAGGAATTCGTCCGCCTCGCCGAAGGCAAGTGCGTCTTCGTCAAAACCAAACTCGAAAACGACTTCAAGGTGACGCCTGAGCAGCTCGAGGCCGCCATCACCCCCCGCACCAAACTCATCATGTTCTCCTCGCCCTCCAACCCCACCGGCATGCTTTACACCAAGGAAGAGCTCAAAGGCATCGCCGAGGTGGTCGCCAAGCATGAGAACCTCTTCGTCATGGCCGACGAAATCTACGAGCACATCAACTTCGTGGGCAAGCACGAGTCTATCGCCCAGTTCCCCGAGGTCAAGGACCGCGTCATCACCGTCAACGGCGTCGCCAAAGGCTTCGCCATGACCGGTTGGCGCATCGGCTTCATCGCCGCCCCCACCGTCATCGCCAAGGCCGCCAACAAGCTCCAGGGGCAGGTCACCTCCGCCACCTGTTCCATCGCCCAGAAAGCTACCGTCTGCGCCATGCTCATGGATCCCAAGACCTCCAAGGATATTATCGATATGCGCAACATCTTCCAGCAGCGCCGCGATATGGTCTACAAGCTCCTCTGCGACATCCCCGGCCTCAAAGTCCGCCTCCCGCAGGGTGCCTTCTACTTCTTCCCCGACGTCAGCAGCTATTACGGTAAGTCGTTCAATGGCAAGCGCATTGAGAACTCCACCGACATGGCCTTCTACCTCCTCAACGAGGCCAACGTGGCCACTGTCATGGGCTCTGCCTTCGGCGACGACAGCTGCATCCGCCTCTCCTATGCCACCTCCGAGGATCTCCTCCGCGAAGCCCTCCGCCGCATCAAAGAGGCTCTCGTCAAACTGCAATAAACCCTCACACCTACACACACTAAAAGGCCCCTGCGATTGACGTCGCAGGGGCCTTTTTTTATTACTGCACTTTTCAAATTATTAATTATCAAGACGGATGAAGCGGGCTGTGCAAGTGCCGGAGGGTGTAACCACATAAGCAGGTAAGGCCTATTTGACGGTGACGTGGGCGTTAGGCTCGCTGGCCGCTTTCTCCTGGTCGTTCATGAAGTCGGGGCTGTATTTCCCCCGCGGGATGTCGGAGAAGATATAGCGATTGCACTTGCGGGCGGCAACGATGTGGTCGGTGAGGGCAGTGTTGACAAGGGTGGCCGTCACGTCGAGGAGGGTCTCGAAAAGCGACTTATTCTTGCTGTCGGACACCTCGGTCTCAAGGTTGAGGAAGAGATTGCAGGTGCGATCGAAGAGCACTTGGTTGGTCTTGGTGGACTTGACGATATAGCGGATTTTGGTCTGGATTCCCACACCCACTTTGCGCCATTCGTCGATAACGGAGAAGATGACGGCATCGGCGCCGAAGACACGGGCGAAGATGGCGGCGTCGCGATCGACGAAGAGTTCGGCGTCGTAGGCGCTCTCAGCCTTGAGCATCTCTAGGGCAAGGTGGGGGGAGATGACATAGTAGCCAGCTTCGACAAGCGGCTGACTGATAGAGGTGTAGAGGTGGTCCTTGGCCTCGACGTTGGTGGTGTTGTTGATGGGGGGCATGACGAGGAGGGAGACAGGAGCCTCCTCGTAGAACTTGGGATAGAGCTCTCCACGGGTGTAGGAGGCACAGGAGGCTAAAAGCAGCATGGCTGCCGCAGCCGTCAGGAATATCGTCTTTTTCATGATTTCTTGCCTTTAATGCGTTCCAACAAAGGTTTGATGAACTTCTCCGACTCGGGATAGAGTTCTATCTCTTTCTGCAGCATCTCGACGCCGTGTTCGAGGAAGAAGGTGCCGAAGTCGGACGACTTGAACATCTTCCGCTGCTTGGCAGTGGCGTGGTTCAGGAAAGCCTCGGCCGTAGCGGGCTGGAGGAGGAGATAGCCATATTCGGCATAGATGCCGGGGGGCACCACATTGCGCGTTCCGCCAGGATGGGCCACCATGTCCTCATAGAGGCACACCAAGGCGCAGAGACTCTCGGGAGTCTGCTTGTCATAGTTGTTGTAGAGAATCTCCTCATAGGCTGAAGTGTCGTCGTTGAGTGAGGAGTTCGAGCCCCAATAGTAGAGTCTCGGGGTGGCACACGACACCAGCAGGAGCACTGCCATCGCCATAAGGGCTAACTTCTTCATAACTCAATGACTTTGGTTTCGGTGGCTGAGACGAAGATCTCTTTGGTGTAGACCTCTTTGCCATCGCGCGTCACGCTGACTTTGTGGCGGCCAGGGGCGAGGACAATCAACTCGTTGGAGCGTGCGCGGACATCGCGGCGAGCCGAGAAGCGCTGTTGCTCGATGGTCTTGAGGTTGAAGAGCGTGCCGTCGATGGTGACAGCGATATCATAGGGTTTCTCTGTCGAGACGAAGCACACAAAGCATTCGTCAGCATTGCCCGAGGCCACAGAGTGGACGCCCGTGGTGCATCCTGCCAGGGCCAGCATGGTGGATGCCATAATCAAAAGGACAATTTTTTTCATTTTTCCATCAGATAATAATTCAACAAATCGTTCTTGTCGACCTCCTTGCCCTCGTAGGTGCAGAAGGAGATTTCGGTCTCGGGGGTGTCGCCCATGCTGCTCACCACCTTGAGGGTGCCAATGCGGTCACCTGGCAGCTCGATTTTGATGCCGTTCTGCGGGTTGGTGACGGTCTTGCCTTTCCTGTAAAGGCCGAAGGAGGCACCGGGAGCGATGCCCTGGGAGGCACCGCCGGCGATGATGTAGGAGCCGTCCTCGATGGCGAGAAGGTAGCCGCGCCAGGGCTTGTCGGTGCACTTGTTGATGATATTCTCGACGAGCTGGGAGAGGGCGGCGGAGATGGCCTTGTCGCTCAGGGTGGCGTCGAAACCAGCTGTGCCGCCAATGCCGAGGGTGGTCTTCGACGAGGTCTCGGCATATCCCGAGGCTTCGTCGGAATAGATAATGAGGCCCGACGAGACGTCGACGATGCGGATGCTCACACCGGCCTCGACGGTCTGGGTCTTGGTGGAGGAGATGATGCGCTGATCACCTTCGACCTTGCGGCCGAACTTGGTGATGGAGCCAATGATGATGTAGTCGGCGCCGATTTTCTGCATCCCTTCGCCGGCTTCGGCGACGAGTTCCTCAAGACCGTCGCGTTCGAGGAGGATGAACTTGCCGCTGGCGGCGAGTTTGGCCGAGAGAATGTCGAGAGCCTGTTTGCGTATAGGGTCGTTCTCGCGGTCGTAGAACACGCCTTTGGCATACTGTGTCTCGTTGGTGAAGCGGCCAATGGCGACCTTGCGTTTCAGCGTTTTGTCGGTTTGGCCAAACGACGTGGCCACGAAAGCCATTGTGAATAGGGCAATCAAAAAGCGTTTCATAACAATGTTGTTAATTAATAATTTGTCGGTGCAAAGATACACATTTTTTTTCAATGGGGAGAAAAAAAACGCCCGCGCTGCTGCGCGGGCGCCCCATAAAGGCCTTTTCATACGCTTTTAGTCGGCCTCGTAGATAAGCAGTTTGCCATCGGCCCAGAGGAAGAGCAAGGGGTCTTTTTCGTGCTTCTTGCTGATCCAGCATCCGCCGCTCTCGGCGTCGATGACCAGGTTGCAGTATTTGCGGTGGATTTTCTGTTCGGCCAGCAGGTGGTCTTCCTTGTCATAGACCTGCAGGTAGGTCTCGCCGCCGTCGCGGACGATGGCATACATCACATCGCCGCTGATGCCGAAGGTGACCATGTCAACGCTGTAGGTCTCCTTGACGTAGTCGCGCACGACGACGACGTCGGTCACATGGTAGTCATACCAGTAGCTGTTGCAGTAGAGCCAGAAGCCGGGCCAATACCAGGGACGCAGGGGCAGGGGATCCCAGAAGACGGGGTGGCAGTGCACCACATAGCCGTGCCAGGGGTGGTAGAAGTAGGGGGCGGGGTGGATGGGCCGGTGGGTCGGGGGCAAGGCGCCGGGGTGACCGGGGCGGGCATAGCCGCCACTACGAACATTGGGGTTGGACGAAGGACGCACATAGCCACCGGGGATCTCGCCACCGCCGCGCATCGTGGTGCCACTGACGGACTTGTGAGAGTGAGAGGACGAAGGACGTGCGCCTTCGCTTCTCATCGAGGCCGAACCGGCGCCGCCGCGAGAGGGGCTTCCCATGGAGCTGCGCGCAGGTGCCGCCGTGCTGTTGCGGCTTGAACTACGATAAGAGCTACTGCGCGAAGGCATGCTTGAGGAGCTGCGGCTGGGACTGCTGTAGTTGCTGCTACGACTGAAGGACGAAGAGCTACGGCTCGGGCTGCTATAGCTCGACGAGGAGCTACGGCTCGGGCTGCTATAGCTGCTGCTACGGCTGGAGGACGAAGAGCTGCGGCTCGGGCTGCTGAACGAGGAACTGCGGCTGCTGCCGGCGCTTGACGAGCGGCTCACCGACGACGAACTGTGTCCGCCGCCGCTACGGCCGCCACCACCGCCTCTCTGGGCCAATGCCGGCGTGAAGCTCAAGGCCAACCCTACCATAGCCATTGCTATCAAATTCTTGGTTTTCATATCATTACTCCTTTCTTGTTTGTTTGTCTTTGCATTTGTTTTCTGATGCAAAAATAGGAAGAAACTCCGAGGAAATTTCCCCAGAGTTCAACTATTTTTCCAAAGGTGTTTATTCATTGACGATTTTCTTGGTCAAGGTGCCATCGGGAGTGGTGGCTTGGAGGAGGAAGACGCCCGGCGAAGGAAACTGCAACACCACAGGCTCACTCGTGGCGTCGAATGCCTGCAGCAGTCGTCCGTCGAGACTGTAGAGACGTAACTCGGCAGGCTGTCCAGCAGGCAGCGAAACTACGCACTGGCCATTGGCTGGATTTGGATAGACCTCAAATCTAACTTTTGAATCTCCAAATGTCCCGATACCAGTGAGGGTGGCGGTAGTGAAGTTGATCCACTTGGTATCCCCATAGTTCTCGTCACCACAATAAGGGGTGATTTCGACTCTGTACGTGACACCGGGATTGAGCGGTGGGAACTCGAACCTCTGGGTGTCGACACCAACATAGGTTCCCCAGTTAATATCAGGATATTGTGGATTATAGATGCCATAATAAACGCCCCAACTATGGTTGTCGGAGTTATCCTCCCAAGCGATACTATAGCCACTGACACGATTGTCGGCAGTCGCAGCAAGGTTATCGCTGTTGACAGTCACCGCTCCCATACGGGCGCAGAAAGTGAGATACTGCACAGAGTCCCAGTCGCCATAGACATCATCATGGCATACCGAGCGAACATAGAAGTCGTACCAGTTGTTAGGACTCAGAACACCCGATTCTTCCAGCGGATAGATTTCAAAGGTAGTCTCTTCTGTTTCCCCCCTGGTGCCAGTGCCCAAAGCGAAGCCCTGCGGGCCGTATTCCACCTCCCAATGGTCGGGTTGCACGTTGCCGTACCATTGGAGTACCATCATCGGGAAGGCATCATAGGCAACATTCTGCACCATCAAGTCGAGCACCGTGGCGCAGGTGTCGGAAAGGGTGGTGAACTGCGTGGCGCTCCAGTCGCCATAGATGGTGTCGGAGCAGAGGGTGCGGACATAGACATCGTATAACGTGCCGGCATCCAAGGCACTGAGGGTAACCGAAGTGGTGGTGGTGGTCGACACAATGCCGCTGCCAGGCACGAAACCTGCAGGGCCGTACTCAATCTCGAACTCGTCGACACTGTCGTTGACGCTCCAACTCAGTTCCGCCTCGTGGATATCGGACACGGCGGCGAGGGAATTGACATCGGCGCAGGTATCGGGTGCCGACCACAGCGCCAAATTGTCCACCCACAAGCTGGAACCCTGCTGCAAGTTGGCATTGGCGGAGGAGAAGATGGCCACAATGAGCGAATCGGGCTGCACATTGGGAGAACCAGGCATATAGGCGCTCAAGGGGAGATATTCCACCTCGAAGGGAGTGTAGACAGAAGTGTCGATCAGGGCAAGGTTCATACCGAGACCCACAATGTCGCGCTGATGTGTAGCGGCGTTGTAATGCGTTCCCAACATGATGACGCCACCATTGTCGCCCCCGATGGCGGAGTGGAATTTATAGCTGCCAGTCAGAAGGCCCGGGCGGAGACCGTTGAGGGGTATGCCGCCGGTAATGAAGTCGTTGACATCCATGGCAAGCAACGTCGGCAACATGGATACGACGTCGCCGTTGCCTGAGAGGAGGTTGGAAATGATGGGAATCATGGCATCGATGTCGACCTGCCCCGTGGTGAGAATCGAAGGAATGACTTGTGAGGTGAGCGAGGAATCGATAGAACTGCCGGCGAGATTCAACACCGTGGAGCTGACGATGTCGTCAATCATGAGGGTCTGCAGTTTGACAGCGGTGTTGCCATTGGGCACCGCAGTGTTTTCGGGAGTGGCAAGCACAACGGGTACCGAAGTGTTGATGTTCACCGTCATACCCATGAACGACACCGACTGGTTGACGGGATAGGCGGGATAGTTCCAGCCTGAGGGGGTGGTGTAGTCGCTGTATACCGGCAGATTGAAAAACAACACCGTCACGTTGTAGCCCGAATGATTGTCCCACTGCTCGAAACTGCTGTTGGGCAAGGGGATGGGTACCTGCGCATGGAATGTGCCACCCATACCCAACAGGCCTAAAAGCAAGGAAAGGATAATTTTTTTCATAATAATGACAGTATTTGTATATATTGTTTAATGTGTTTTCAAAGTGCAAAATTACACTTTTTTTTTGAATACAGCAAAAAAAAGCCCCTCCTTTGAAGAGGGGCAATTCTTCTCTCGTCCCCTCCAGGGAGGGGCAAGGGTGGGTCGCTATCCGACGTTGCAGCCAGGGGTGACCACATCGCTGGGGGTGAGGAGCACCAAGCGGCCGTCTTTGTCCTCGGCACTGAGTATCATTCCCTGACTCTCGACCCCCTTCAGTTTGCGCGGCGGGAAGTTGGCAATGAAGCAAACTTGCTTGCCAACCAAGGCCTGCGGGTCGGGATAGAACTTGGCGATGCCACTGACGATGGTGCGGGTTCCCATGCCGTCTTCTATCTTGAATTGCAGTAGTTTGTCAGCTTTAGGCACCTTGGCACATTCTAATATTGTACCCACGCGTATATCCATACGGCCGAAGTCGTCGATGGTAACGTTTTCCTTGACGGCAGCGGGCTGCCATGCGTTGAGGGCGTTCTGTTCTTTGGTGCGAAGAAGCTTGTCGACTTGGGCTTGGATAGTCTCGTCGGAAATTTGCTCAAAGAGGAGCTCCGGCTGGTCGATTTGATGACCTTCCATGAGGAGGTCGGCGCGACCGGCATCTTTCCAACCCAAGGCCTGAAGGTTCATCATTCGGTGGAGTTTGTCGGCTGTGAAAGGCAGGAAAGGTGCGCAGAGGACAGCAAGGTTGGCACAGATTTGCAGCGAGAGGTTCATCACCGTGGCGGTACGCTCGGGGTCGGTTTTGATGAGCTTCCAAGGTTCGGTGTCGGTGAGGTATTTGTTGCCCAAGCGGGCGAGATTCATCATCTCGGCGAGGGCCTCGCGGAAGCGGTAGGTCTCGATGCTACGGCCGATGCGCTCGGGGAAGGTAGCCATCTCCTTGACCACCTCCTGATCAGCCTCGCCGAGAGCACCGCAGGCAGGCACTTTGCCGCCGTAGAACTTGTGGGTCAGCACCAGGGTGCGGTTGACAAAGTTGCCAAGGATGGCCACCAACTCGGAGTTGTTCTTCAGTTGGAAATCCTTCCAGGTGAAGTCATTGTCCTTGGTCTCAGGTGCATTGGAGCAGAGGGTGTAGCGCAACACATCCTGCTTGCCGGGGAACTCCTTGAGGTATTCGTGCAGCCATACGGCCCAGTTGCGCGAGGTGCTGATTTTGTCACCCTCGAGGTTGAGGAACTCGTTGGCGGGTACATTGGCGGGCAGGATATAGCTGCCGTCGGCGTGGAGCATCGAAGGAAAGATAATGCAGTGGAAAACAATGTTGTCCTTGCCGATAAAGTGCACCAACTTAGTGTCTTTCTCTTTCCACCATTTCTCCCAGTCGTCGCCCTTAAGTTGCTTGGTGAACGAGATGTATCCAATGGGAGCGTCAAACCAGACATAGAGCACCTTGCCATCGGCTCCTTCGAGGGGCACCTTGACACCCCAATCGAGGTCGCGTGTGACAGCACGGGGTTGCAATCCGGCGTCAATCCACGACTTGCACTGACCATAGACGTTGGTCTTCCAGTCGCTCTTGTGGCTTTCGAGGATCCACTCGCGCAACCACGGCTCGTCCTGATCGAGGGGGAGGAACCAATGCTTGGTCTCCTTGAGCACGGGCTTCGAGCCGCTGAGGGCGCTCTTGGGGTTGATGAGGTCGGTGGCGTTGAGGCTGGTTCCACAGGCTTCGCACTGGTCACCATAGGCGCGCTCGTTGCCACAATGAGGGCATGTGCCGGTGATATAGCGGTCGGCAAGGAAGCATCCCGCCTCCTCGTCATAATACTGCTGCGACACTTTCTCCACAAACTTGCCTTCGTCATAGAGTTTCTTGAAATAGGCAGCGGCTGTTTCGTGGTGTTCCTTGCTGCTGGTGCGGCTGTAGATGTCGAACGAGATACCAAGATCGGCGAAAGAGTCCTTGATAATCTTGTGATAACGGTCGACGATGTCCTGCGGGGTGACGCCTTCCTTGCGGGCCTTGATGGTGATGGGCACGCCGTGCTCGTCGCTGCCGCCGATGAACATTACCTGCTCGCCTTGGGCGCGGAGGTAGCGCACATAGACGTCGGCAGGCACGTAGACACCCGCCAGATGGCCGATATGCACGGGGCCGTTGGCATAGGGCAGCGCCGAGGTCACCGTATAGCGCTTGTATTGCTTGTCTTTGTCAGTGTAAACCATTGTAATTGTGTTAATGTGCTAATTCATCAATGTGTTATAGGCTTGCGCAATCTTGACTTACGCATTTACACATTCACGCATTTACGCATTCTCGTCTTTCTTTTCTTCGTCGAAGGTGATCTTGCCGGCAGCGGCGAGGATGTTGTACCAGGAGAAGAGCTTCTTCATGTCTGAGGTGTGGACTCGGTCGCGGTCATAGTCGGGGAGGACCACAGCGAGCAGGTCGGCCAGCTCCTTGCTCTCGGCCTTCTTGGGCTCGAAAGCGGTGGCTTTGCCGTCGAGGTGCTTGTAGATGGCCTGCATGACGTCTTCCAAGGGACGCTCGTCGGTGTCGGTGAAGATGAGAATCTCGCCCAGCGAGCTGATGCGGTCGTTCTTAAAGACAGGGTACTTCTGACCCGTGACAAGGTTCTTCACGATAGCGCCGCCTTTGGTCTGCGACACCAGTTCACTCAAATCCGGCTTGCCGGAAATCACTAAGATGTTTGTCAAATCCATTGTTCAGTATTCGATTTAGTTAATGAAAAAAATAACGGAGAATGTATGGTTTTATTATGTTACCCAATATTAAAAATAATTAAATAGTATGAAAACTTCGCAGGCCGTCGATGGGGTCGGCCACGACGGTGATAAGAGACAGAGGGGGTTCCTCGAAAAGTACCTTCAGCTTAGGTTCTATGGCCTTGGCAAAGCCACCCACCAAATGCACCTTACCATCCCATTCCGTATTTGGGAAGTAGGATCTATGCCAATACAATGGCTTCAGCACTTCGAAATACCAAAGACTTATGGCATCGACAATAACACTATCACAATAATCCTCTTCCTGATGCTGCGCTGCAAAAACTGCTAACGAGGCGAGGAAGCGGTTGGGATTGGGTTGATGGTAAACAGCATCAATGAACTGAGCATCTGACATGTGATAATTCTCATGGAACAAATGCCTTAGCTTGCCCGGCATGTGGTGTGTAAGATAGCCGTTGAGCAGCATACGTCCCACATGGTTGGCCGAGCCTGTATCGCCCAAGATATAGCCTGTACTAAAAGGTTTATACCTGATTCTATGGCCATCATATAGGCAGGCGTTGCTGCCGGTGCCGAGAATGCCTACCAAGGCAGGCCGGTTGCCGGCGGTGGCACGGCAGGCGCCCAACATGTCGGTCTCAACTTCTACATTTTCCGTCTCGAAAGCCTTTTGTAGCAACATCTTTACGCGCTTGCACTGGGTAGCGTTGCCACAGCCGGCACCATAGAAGGTAATTGAAAACTGAGAATTGAAAATTGAAAAATGCTGACGCACGGTGGCGCAGGCGGCGAGGAACTGCTCGTCGGTAGTGAAATGGGGGTTCAGTCCTTCAGTAACCACCTTGTTACCAGACTCCACCTCCATCCACGTGGTCTTGGTGCTTCCGCTGTCGGCAATCAGTATCATATGATGCCAATAATCTCATTGATATCCTTGATTCCATGGTTCTTGCACCAAGCCTCCATGCCGTCGATAATCTTCACGGTGACGGCGGGGTCGATGAAGTTGGCGGTGCCCACCTCGATGGCGGTGGCGCCAGCCATGAGAAACTCGATGGCGTCCTCGGCGGTGCAGATACCGCCTAGACCCACCACAGGAATCTTCACGGCATGAGCCACTTGCCACACCATGCGCACGGCCACGGGCTTCACGGCGGGGCCACTCAGACCGCCCGTGACATTGGCCATGAAGGGCCGACGGCGCTCAATATCGATGGCCATGCCCAGCAGGGTGTTGATAAGGCTCACGCTGTCGGCACCCGCACCCTCGACGGCCTTGGCTATCTCGGCAATGCTGGTGACATTAGGCGAGAGCTTTACTATCAGCGTCTTATGGTATATCTTACGCACCGCGCTGACCACCTGGGCCGCCATGTCGGGGCTGGTGCCGAAGCCCATGCCGCCGCATTTGACGTTGGGACAGCTGATATTCAGCTCGATGGCTGGGATCTTCTCCAATGCGTCAATCTGCTCGGCTACAGAGCAGTATTCCTCGATGCTCGAGCCGCTGACGTTGACGATGATATTGGTATCTAAGTGCTTGATTCTATGATACACCTCGGAGCAGAACTTCTCCACTCCGCCGTTCTGGAGACCCACGGAGTTGAGCATGCCCGAGGGCGTCTCCACCATGCGGGGATAGGGGTTGCCTTCGCGGTGGGTGCCAGTGGTCCCTTTGACGACGAAACCACCCAGACGGTTGAGGTCGATGAAGTCGGCGAACTCCTCGCCGTAACCGAAGGTGCCGCTGGCGGTCAACACCGGGTTCTTCAAGCTGAGATTATGTACTTTAACGTTTAGCATTGGTACCATTTTTTAAGGGTGGATATATCGAACACGGGGCCGTCCTTGCAGACACATCGGTGCCCCTGGTCAGTGTCGGTGACGCAGCAAAGACAGGCGCCGACGCCGCAGGCCATCATGTTCTCCAAGCTCACCTCGCAGCGGATACCGCGCTGGGCAGCCGAGCGGGCCACGGCCTTCATCATCGGCGTGGGGCCGCAGGTGTAAATCATGTCGTAAGACTCTGAGAATGAGGGATGCTCCACCACAAGTCCTTTGTGCCCCAGCGAGCCGTCGTCGGTGGCAATGCAGAGGCGTCCGTAGGGTTCAAACTCGTCACGCACGGGGATGAGCTCCGCTGTGCGGCCCCCCAGCAGGATGGTGCAGTCCACACCCCTATCCTTCAGCACCTTGCTCAGGTGCAGCAACGGTGCGATGCCTGCTCCACCACCCACCATCAGCACACTGCTGCCGGCAGGAATGTCGGTAGAGAACCCATGACCGAGGGGGTAGACCATGTTGAGCTTGTCATCGGGCTGCAAGGCGGCAAGTTTGCGCGTGCCGTTGCCCACAATCTGGATGAGCAACGTCATGGTGCCGCGCTCCTCATCGACATCGTGTACCGAGATGGGGCGCCGCAACATCACCTTGGGCTCACCCTCCACCAGCACTTCGACAAACTGCCCCGGCGCCACTGCCGGCATCCGTCCGCCGTGACCCAGCACCAGCGCAAAGTAACGGCTACCCAACTGCCGACGCTCTAAAACCTTGAAATCGTGTATCTCTTTCATATTTCTACCTAATGAATACGATGCAAAGATACAAAAAAAACACGAATTGCCACAAATTATCCTTCATTATTTTGCAGTTTCCTCCATCGCCATACCCATACACATTGCCGCATGCGGAAAGGGGACAAACTTTCCTAAAAAACGTTAAAAAGCCATTTTCCCACCCTACGAACACCCTATCAACTCCGACGGTGGTAGGAGTTGGTAAGGAGTTGGTAGGTATTTGGTAGGGACAAAGTACGAGTTTGACCCCTGCCGAGGGCATAGGTTTCTCGGCGGGATTTTCATCGGCAATCAGTCGTTGCCGCGATGGAAGAGACGGGAAAAGAATTTGCGCCAAGAGGAGCCGTCGAAGAAGGAAGAGTCGGTGGTGGCCTGGAGTGTGAGAACAATACCTATGGGGAGCATGACAAACGAGGAGACCCACATGCCCAAGGGGGTCATAGCCGACTCACGGACAGCCTTTTCGGCTATCATGCCAACCACATAATAGAGGACAAAGAAACCTACCGAAGCTACCAAGGGGAGACCCAGGCCTCCCTTGCGCACGATGGAACCGAAGGGGGCTCCGATGAGGAAGAGCAGGAGGCAGGCGATGGAGAGGGTGAACTTGCGATGCCATTCGATATAGTGGCGGTTGATGTATTCACGGTCGGACTCGAGGAGGTCCTCGAACATGTCGGCGTCCTGGCGAGCGCTGAGCGAGGCATTCCGGGCATGGAGGTAGGCGCTACGACGGTCGTGGCCGGGGAGCGAAGCAAGGAGTTTGTGCACGTCGGCAGGCTGGGAAGCATGGAGGGTAGCGTCGGAGGTGGTGTATTTGTCCCAAGCACGGAGGTTTATACCCATGTTGGTGCGGTATTGGTCGACACGCTCGCGGTAGGCTTGTTCGAGTCCCCTGATGGAGGTGTCGAGCTGCGTGATGTTCATCATCTGGTAGCTGCCCTTGAAGTTCTCCTCGACACTCTTGTTGTAGGCGAAAGAAGAGATGTCGAAGTTGATACTTTGCTGGCTGAACCCGATGGAGGTGAGGGGGCGGCTGTGGTAGTTCTCTCCGGAGGAATTCTCGGAATAGGAATAGCCATCGAAGAGGGTGAATTTGAGATACATGTTGTCGGGCGAAGCCTGCATGACACCGCGCTTGGCGACGATGACGTTGGTCTCGTTCATACCCTTGGTGTGATCGTAGATAAGGACATCCTGAAGGGTGCGGCCATCGCGGCTCTTGCTGCCAACGCGGATGACGTAGCCGTCGAAATCCTTGTAGTATTCGCCGGGACGGATGTTGACAGCCGGTTTCTTGTGGGTGATGTCGTAGAGCGTCATGCGGTATTTGAGCATGGCAGTAGGCATGACGTTGTTGGCAAAGTAGAACGCCATGCCCGTGAGCAACAGTGCCACAAGGAGCATGGGGCGCATGGCACGGGAGACAGAGATACCACCGGCCTTCATGGCCACAAGCTCGTATTTCTCGCCGAAGTTGCCCATGGTCATGATGGAGGCGAAAAGGACGGCGATGGGTAGCGCCATGGGGACAAAGGTGGCAGAGGCGTAGAGCAGGAGCTCGGCGATGACACCGAAATCGAGGCCTTTGCCCACGAGATCGTCGACATACTTCCATACAAACTGCATGAGCAACACCAGCACCGAGAGGGTGAAGGTGAGCGCCAACGGGCCCACGAAAGAGCGAAGTATGAGACGGTCTATCTTTTTCATCTATCGTTTAGAAATATTGAGAGATCCACCGCCAAAGGTCGTTACCGTTGGCCAGAACCATGAGCGCCAAGAGGAGCACCATGCCGGCAGTTTGGGCATAGGAGAGGAATTTGTCGGAAGGTTTCTTGCGTGTAATTATCTCCCAGAGGGTGAAGAGGATATGTCCTCCGTCGAGGCCGGGGATGGGTATGATGTTCATGAAGGCGAGGATGAGAGCCAGCAGGGCGGTGAGGTTCCAGAAGGCGTGCCACTCCCAATGGTCGGGGAAAAGGTCGGCCATGGCACCGAAGCCGCCAAGGTTCTGCATGCCGCCTGGGGCGAAGAGCATCTTGAGACCAGAAATATAGGTCATAAGGGTCTCCCAGCCGTGGCTGACGCCGGCGGGGATGGCCTCGAGAAGGGTGTAGTCGATGTGGTCGATCAGGTCCGGGAAGAGTATGGCGAGGTCGTTCTGGCATTGGACACCAAGTTTGCCCTGACTGTTGACCTCAACAGGCAACGAGTCGAGCGTACCGTTACGATAGAAGCCCACCATGATGGTGGTGCCGGCACGCTCGGCAAGGACGGGTGTGATGTCCTGAAATACGTTGAGGTGCTGACCGTCGATGCTGACGACACTGTCGCCAGGCTGCATACCTGCTATCTTTGCAGGCGATCCCGAGACGAATGATTTGATAACAAATGGGGTGCGTGGCAGCATAAGGTGTTTGACGTGGTTGCGGCTGACACGTTCGGCCAAATGGCCGCTGAGAGCGATGGTGAAGGTGGTGTCGGCACGGCGCACGGTGACCTGACGGGCATCGCCAAGAAGAAGAAGCTTGTTGGCCACAGTGTAGTCGTCGACCACAGAATCGTCGATGGCGGTGATGATGTCGCCATGACAGAAGCCCTCGTCGAGCATCACCTCGTCGTACTGGAAGCCGTAGGTGGCGTTGTGCATGGGGAGGCGGTCCTCGCCCCAGTGGGCAAAGATGATGCCATAGAGCAGTAAGGCGGTGACGAAGTTGACCAAAACGCCGCCGCTAATGATGCAAAGGCGCTGCCAAGCCGGCTTGGTGCGGTACTCCCAAGGCTGGGGCTCCGATGCAAGGTCTTTCTCGTCCTTGGTTTCGTCAATCATACCGGCGATGTCGCAGTAGCCTCCCAGAGGTATCCAGCCAAGACCCCAAAGGGTGTTGTCTTGATCCTCGGGGCGGAGGTTCTTCTCATCCCAGGAATCGGGAGTGGTGGCATTGAACCAGAGGAAATGCCACTTGCCGTCGAACTTCTTGGCTTTGAAGATGGAGAATTTGTAGTTGAAGAAAACATAGTACCTGCGCACGCGCGTATGGAAAAGCTTGGAGAAGAGGAGATGGCCTGCTTCGTGGGAGGCAACAAGGATTGTGAGACTGAGGATGAGGGCTAACCAGTTCATATAAGGGGTAACGGTTAATGTTTAAAGGTTAATGGTTCACGGATTATTTTGTCGGTTTCAAAAAGGTCTTCCAACGAGGGGTTGGCAATGAATCGGGCCTGTTGCATAGCGGCTTCGACGCAATCGGCAATATCGAGGAAACCAATGCTGCCATCGATAAATTGTTGCACGGCAACTTCGTTAGCGGCGTTCATCACACAAGGCATGTTGCCACCGCGGGCAATGGCCTGATAGGCGAGGTCAAGGCAACGGAAAGTCTGGCGGTCGGGTTTTTCGAAGGTGAGGTTGGGATACTGGGTAAAATCGAGTCGCGGCAAGTGGCTCTCTATGCGCTCGGGGAACGAGAAAGCAAACTGGATAGGAGTCTCCATAGTGGGAATGCCCAATTGGGCTTTGATGCTGCCGTCGCAGAACTGCACCATGGAATGGACCACCGACTGGGGATGGACAACTACTTCGATGTCGGTAGCCTCGACACCGAAAAGCCACTTGGCCTCGATAACCTCAAGACCTTTGTTCATCAGCGAGGCGCTGTCGATAGTCACCTTGCGGCCCATGCTCCAGTTGGGGTGCTTCAGAGCCTGATCGAGGGTGACGGTGGCCAGCTGTTCGCGTGTCATGCCACGGAAAGGCCCGCCAGAAGCAGTGAGAAGAATCTTGTCAACACCATTCTCGCCAATGAGGCATTGGAAAATGGCCGAATGCTCACTGTCGACAGGCAAGATGGGTACATGGTGGCACAGGGCGGCTTCGGTGACGATGCTACCGGCCACCACCATGGTTTCCTTGTTGGCCAGGGCAATGGGATGGCCATACTCGATGGCATGGAGAGTGGGGCGCAAGCCGGCAAAACCTACGATGGCGGCCAGGACAAGGTCGATAGAAGACATTTCCATGAGGTCGACAATAGCTTTCTCGCCGGCATAGACTTTGATGCCACGGGGTTGGAGTGTCTCGCTGACAAAGGTATACTTACTTTCGTCGGCAATAGCCACGGCATTGGGTTCGAACTCAAGGGCTTGCCGGATAAGCATATCGGCATTGCTGCCAGCACATAGCACCTCGACGGCAAAGCGATCCTTATGGCGCCGGATGACATTGAGTGCCTGAGTGCCGATAGAACCGGTAGAACCTAATATGGCAATTCGTTTAATGTTGGTATTCATCTATTTTACCTCCTTATCTCCTCAAAACGAAATATATTCCTCGGGGTTAACAGGGGCACCGTTGACCCACATCTCGAAATGGAGATGGGGGCCAGGTTCGCGAAGGCTCGAGTTGCCGACATAGGCTATAGGTTCGCCCGCACGGACGGCATCGCCCTGGCGTTTGAGGAGGGAACTATTGTTGCGATAGACGGTGATGACATTTCCAGGATGCTGGATAGTGAGGACATAACCGTTCTCGGCCGTGAACTGAGCCGAGACGACTGTGCCACCATAGGCAGCATAGACAGGCTGACCAGCGGCACCGGAGAGGTCGGCACCCAAATGACGTTGAGCAGCATCGAAACGGCAGAGGACCTTGCCTTTAAGAGGAGCAAAGAAAAGGTGAGAAAGAGCCGAAGCGCTTTCGGTGGAAGGAACCGCAGCAGGGGCGGCTGCCTTCACCTGATAACGGTTGTCTTCTCGCTCCACCTCCTCACGCAAAAGGGTGTCGTCGTGCGAACGTCGGTATACCACGGCAAGCTGTTGAAGGGTGGACGTGGAGTCACTACGGACGTTATCGGCATCGTCGCCCAACTCCTTCCCGCTGAGAACGGCCTGGATAGTGTTCACAAGCCACTCCTGCTCGGAGAGTTGGGTCTCGAGAGAATCAATCTTGCGGGCATTGGCATAGGTCTGCTCTATCATGGCATTGTCGGTGTAGCCGGGAATCCATTCGCGCAACGGAGTGAACGCTATGAGGACTGTGGTAAGGAGGATGAGAACAATGACAGTGATACCGACGGTAACAAAGAGATTGACCCCCGACAACTGGAAAGAGAATTTCTCCTTGAAGGTGTCGGTATCCATCACCACGAAGCGGTGCTTGTGCTTGATGACATCGGTCACGGGCTTGCTTCTCAGCTTTGCCCACCATTCCTTGATTTTCATCGGCTACGGACTAAATAATCAACGAGTCAACGAGTCTGCGCACTTGTAGACCTGTTGACTCGTTGACTCGTTGTCAATTATTGTTTAGAAGTGCTCGTTGCGGTTGTCCTCGATAGTGGCTTTCATTCGGAGCACGTCGCTAATCTGGCGAATCTTGTTGCGATAACCCTGCTCAAGCTGGGCACGCATCGTGTTGGCATCGACGCCTTCAACTTTGGCCTTGCCGTCAACCTGTACAACGTAGACGGCACTGGCACCCTTCACAGGCTGGGTGAGGCCGCTCTTGGTGGCAGCGATGACAGACTGGACCTTGGGCTCCATGCCGAACTTGCCGAAATAGTTGCCATTGAAAGCCACGCTGTCGAGGGTGTCGACGGCGACATTGAGTTTGACAGCGATGGAATTGATGTCCTTGGCGACTTTGGTAGCTTCCTCGGCACGAGCCATCAGCATCTCAGCTTTCTTCTCGCGACGCACATCCTGCTCAATCATGGGACGCATCTGGTCGAGAGTGGCATAACCTTTCTTGAAAACATCCTTCAAGGTGGCGATAACGTAGACGTCGCCGCACTCGTAAACCTGGTCGGTAACAGCACCGATCTGAGTTTCATTATTGAATGCCCAGCGGACTATTTCGCGGGCGTTGGACACACCGGTGAGGCTTTCAGACATCAAGCCGATACGGGAGTTGCGCACCTGCAGGTTCTGCTCCTGAGCGCTGGCCTCGAACGATTTAATGGTACGGTTCTGTGAAGCAAACTTGTGAGCCTGGGTGTAGACAGCATCGTTGGTAGCCTTGGAGGGGACTATTTCGCGAGTGATGAGAGCCACGCGGTATTTCTTGCTGGCAGGGGTCTTGTCGGTAACCTTCACGATGTGGTAACCATAGCCGTCAGGACGCTCAAAGAGGAAGCTGGTACCAACAGCGGTGTTGACAATCTGCTCGTTGAGGAGACCATAGTTGCCATCAAGCTGCCAGTTCATATCACCCTTGGTCTCGCCTTTCTGGGGATCGTCGGAGAACTGCTCAACGGCATCCTCGAAGCTCATACGGTTGCTATTAACCAAGGCCAAAACACTGTCGGCCAATTTTTTTGCTTGCTCTTCACTGCGGGTAGTTATTTCGCTACCAGCCTTGCTGTTGAGGATAACAATGGCGCTGGCACGAAGGCTGTCGGGACGCACGGCGGTACCCATCACCTTGGCCATCATCCACTCGTTGCCAACAATGGCGGGAGCGATGAAGGAACCGGGGGCAGCAGCCTCGATCTGTGCATCGAAGGGAGCTTTGAAGCTACTGGCCTTTACATAAGAGGAGTCATAGCTGCGGTGCGACTCGCCATTGACGAAGAAAGGCACCTCGACATCCTCGATGGTCTGGAACTCGGCCCAGGTCTTCTCAACGCTGGCCTGAATGTCGGCGAGATCCTGAGGAGTGGGGTTGACGGGATAGACGATGAACTCGACATCGCGCATCTCGTCGGGCACACGGAACTCAGCCTTGTGCTCCTCATAATAGTTCTTGTAGTCGGCATCGGCAAGGGTCACCTCGTCGTCACTGACACTCTGGAACGGCAGGGCGGCCACGCGGACATTGGAGACTTCCTGGCTATAGATGGCTACCTTCTCGGCCAAAGCCTTGGGCATATAGAAACCCGAGAGAATCAAGCTGGCATACTTCTGTTGCAGACGGTCTTTCTTGACAGCCTTCTCCAACTCGACCCACTGCAAACGCTGATTGGTGTCCATGCTGGTGAAGTTCTCAAGCGTGCGGCGAACACCCAGGGTATCGTAGACACCGGTCTGGGGGTTGGTGAAATACTGGCGCAGATAGGGGTGGATGAACTTGCCGGTATACATGTCACCAAGCTCGCCTGCAGTGACCTGCAGACCCAGTTTGCTGGCCTGCTCCTCGAAGAGGGTCTCCTCGACAAACTCACCCCACACGCTTTCGCGGATGCGGCTCTGCATCTCGGAGGGAACCTGGGCAACCTGCTGCTGCATCTTGTAGTTGTCCTCGGCACGCTGCACGAGCTCGTCGAAACGCTGACGCGACATCGTTTCACCATTCACTTTTCCCATGTCAGGAATGCCGCGTTGGTTCTTGGTCAGGTCGCCAAGGATGAAGGCAATGATAGCAATGCCGACGAGGGCAACGGCAATCCACGAATGTTTTCTAATACTTCCGATAATTCCCATTTTGTAGTTGTTTTTTTAGCGCACTAAGTGCTTTTATTGTTATTATTTTACTTATTATTTACATTATTTTAAGCGTGCAAAAATACAAAGAAAAACCTTTGTGGAAAAATTTTTTTTACTCCAAGGAGTTTTTCTCATACGTAAAACACATGGAATCAGTGTCGAAGAATTAACGATTTTTCAACAGACACATCGCCCGTAGAGAAGAAAAAACAGGTGGTGCAGAGACTCTTTTTGTCAAAATTCGAACGAAAAAGGCAGCAAGGTGGCAACACTTGGGAACACCCTCACACGACCTCCTTCAAGGTAGCATATCACCCTCAAGGGATGTCCCTGCCGGAACTCGTATTCCAACAACACCTGACGGCAGGCACCGCAAGGCGAAGCCTCGCACAGCACACCCTCTGTGTTACGCGCCACGATGGCAAGCGCCTCATAGTTGCGACATTGAGGATATTGTGCCGAAGCGGCGAAGACTGCTGTCCTCTCGGCACATAGACCCGAAGGATAGGCCACATTCTCTTGATTGCTGCCCACAACGATGGTACCGTCCTTCAACCGCAGCGCGGCTCCCACATGGAAACCCGAATAAGGGGCATAGGCGGCTCCGGTGGACTCTATGGCACGCTGCATCAGCGCACAGTCCTCGCAAGGCAATTCTTCTAACGAGCCATATTCCTGATAATCAATAACAATAGTCTTGTCCATAAAAAAACATTTTCCGCTGCAAAGTTACGACCTTTTTCGCAACTCTGCAAGCGGAAAATGCGGGAACTGTATTTATCGGACTGTTATCTCTTGACAATCTTGCTCACCGAGCCCTCGGCGCGGAGCATATAGACTCCGTTCCGGAGCGCGCGGAGGTCAAGTCTGTTGCTTCCCTCATTGAGCACGAAGGAAGCTACACGACGGCCCGAGAGGTCGTAGAGCACGGCTTCGACGGCATGGCTCACGCCTACGTTGACATAGTCGCTCGTCGGGTTGGGCCAAACACTCTTGATGGCAGCGGCAACATTATCAATACCCTCGACATCAGTGCGCTCATGCATCACTGCAACGCCGGTGAGGTCGAATCCGCTGCTCTCGAAAGGAGTGGGCCACGGGTCGTTGATGATGTGGCCGAAGGCATCGTAGGTGCCATACTGCGGATCAATGCTACCCACGACGTCAACAATGCGTACATAGACAATACTATCGATATTAATGCCGGTGCTGTCGCTAAGTTCCTCAAGGTCGAACGGGGTGCCAAAACCGATGCGGTATTTTCCGGCGAGGTTGTTGAGGTTGGTAGGATCGCTCTGGCCGGCATTGCCCAACTGGGTCTCGCTCTGAGTGAGGCAGGTGGCGGGGAAACGCACGAAGCGCTGGCCGTCGGTGCTCACCTCGACAAAGGCCAACTCAAGGCTGCCGTCGCCAAAAGCATTCTCATAGACTGCAAAATCAAAGCCTTCGCCGTTGCGGATGGGACGGGCAAAAGAGACAAGGGCACTGCCGCCGTCACCGAGGCTGACGGCATCCATCGTATTGTCCATTGTGGCCATACCGATGGCGTTGGTGTCGCCACCGAAGCCGGCACGAGGGCCGTCGGGATTGGTGATGTTCTGGGGACCGCGTGTGAGCTCGACACCCGTGGCCCATGCCACGATAGCAAGGCTGTTGGCGGCGATGGCTGTGCTTCCCTCGGTACCTGCAGCACCACAGAAGGGACCGTGCTCAGGATCGAAAGGCTCCACAGATCCTGTGGTGTCGGGCACAGCGACAGGCTGGATGGCCATGGGGAAGACATAGGTGTAGAACCAATAGCCACCGGATTCCATGCTGTCGACAATGACGCCGGCGGCGGGGTCGCCCCATTTCTGGAGGTCTCCGTTATGGAGCATCTGGCTGGCCCCCATGTCGCTATAGCCATTGAGGAGGCTGCTCCACCAGTTGCCGAGGGTGATGCCGAGGGTGTCGGTCATGCCGGCAGCGGTGTCAATGAAGCGGATGTCGGAGACAAAGCCGGCACCTTCAACGGTGAGGCGTGGATCGACGGCGGCGATATCGGCCAGCATGGTGGCAGAGGAGACGCTGTCGGCGCTGAAGCGGTAGCCCCAGGCAAGGGCAGTGTCGGCCCAGTTGACAGCGAGGATAGCCTCGTTGGAACCTGTACCCACCCAGAAGAGGATGTCGTTGGCGGCGATGGTGGCATCAACGGGAGTGACAGGGCCGGGAACGCTCACGGGATGGATGGTCATGGGATAGACGTAGGTGTAATACCAATAGCCACCGGATTCCATGCTGTCGACAATGACGCCGGCGGCGGGGTCGCCCCATTTCTCAAGGTCGCCACTGCTGAGAGTCTGGTCCATGCCCATATCCATTATACCATTATTGGTACTGCCCCAATAGTTGCCAGGGGTACCGGCGAGGCTGACGGTGCCGTCGGTGAAGGTGATATCGTTGAGCCAACCGGCAGCGGCGTTATAACCGAAACGGGGGTCGGCGATGGCGATAGCGCTCATCATGTCGGACACAGTGGCAGTGCCGTTCCAACGGTAGCCCCAAGCAAGGGCGGTGTCGGCCCAGTTGACAGCCAGCACGGCCTCGTTGCTACCAGTACCTACCCAATAGAGAATGTCGGAGGCTGCGATAGTGGCCTCAGTAGGAGTGGAGGAGCCATTGGGGTTGCTGGCCGGTGAGATATTAGTGCAGTCGAAGTAGCAGCTCTCGCTGACTTCCATCATATCACCATCGGAAATGGTAATGTTGTCATACACACCGGGTGCAAAAGAGCCATTCACATAGAAGCAATTGTTTTGGGTAGAGGGGGTTAGATGGATGTTGTTGGTGTTGTCGTGATAGGCAATGGTGCTCAGAAGAATGGAGCTGAAGGTGAATGTGAAGCGGGAATCGTAGGCGGCAATGGTGTCGAGGAGGTTATGGGCTGAGATAATGCCGTTGAAATGGACGCCCCAGGCAAAGCCCTGCGGACTGTAGGAAGCGTCTTCATCGTCCCAAGAGATAACGACCACGGCAGAATTGCTGCCGCTACCTGTCCAGAACTGGATGTTGCTGGCAGGATACGGATAGTTGTCGGCCATAGCAGCATAACCGAGCAGCAGGCCTAATGTCAATGCGAATACTTTTTTTACCATATTGATATTGTTTTTATTAAATAGTTAATACGTCCAATCTCAATATCGGCAACACAAATATTTCGGGGAAAAGAGCTGCAGCAAATGCAAATCTTCTGTCACCGGATGCTTTTTCCTCGAAAGCGGTACCGATTTTTAGCGATTTGGCAGGTCTTCTGGCTTGCTCCTTCGGCCCCGTCTTCCCATGCGGCTATGGCGTCGCACAGTGACGTATCTTACTGGGCTTCAATTTTTGAGTTTACAGCAGCGGGACTGCGCCGGACTTTCACCGGCTTCCCTCTTGGCACCCTCTTCGGGCGACCAAATCGGCTGCAAAAATACAAAAAAAAAATTCATTCCAAAAACAAAATTTCAACCCCTTGAAAACCAATGTTTTACACTCCCAGTCGGAATCGATTATAACTGCTTGATAATTAACACCATGTCCATATCAAGTCGGAGTTGATACAGTTTTCTTACGTTGGAGAGACCTCTTGGGGACCCACACAATATTAGTTTCTTTTTGACGTTTATCTTGTCAGATATTATGCCTACCGAACGGACATATCTTGCCATCGACCTCAAGTCGTTCTACGCATCGGTGGAATGCGTCGAGCGCGGGCTCGACCCGTTGACAACCAACCTGGTGGTGGCCGACGCCAGCCGCACGGAGAAGACCATCTGTCTCGCCGTGACACCCTCGCTGAAACAATACGGCATAGGGGGACGCGCCCGACTGTTCGAAGTGGTGCAGCGTGTGCGCCAAGTGAACAACGAGCGCCGCCGCCAGGCTCCCTATTGGCAGTTCACCGGCGAGTCGGCCGATGACAATGAATTGAAGGCCAATCCCGAACTGGCCGTCACCTATCATGTGGCACTGCCACGCATGGCCTACTATATCGACTATAGCACCCGCATTTTCAGCATCTACATGAAATATGTCGCGCCCGAGGACATCCATGTCTATTCGATTGACGAGGTGTTCATCGACGCTACCAACTACCTGAAACTATACAAGATAACAGCGCACGAACTTGCTCGACGCATGATAGGCCATGTGCTGCGCGAAACGGGCATCACAGCCACCGCCGGCATCGGCCCCAACCTCTACCTCTGCAAGGTGGCTATGGACATCGTTGCCAAACATATACCTGCCGACAAGGACGGGGTGCGCATTGCTGAAATTGACGAGATGAGTTACCGTCGCCAGCTGTGGAATCACCAGCCGCTGACCGACTTCTGGCGTCTGGGACGCGGCATCGCACACAAGCTCGAGGCCTGCGGCATGAGGACAATGGGCGACGTGGCTCGCTGCTCGCTGACCCAGGAGGGACTGCTCTACAAACTTTTCGGTGTCAACGCCGAACTGCTCATTGACCATGCCTGGGGTTGGGAGCCCTGCACCATGGCGGCCATAAAAGCCTACCGACCGCGTAGCAACTCTTTCAGCTCAGGACAAGTGCTTTCCGAACCTTATCCCTTTGAGAAAGCACGCATTGTGATGCGCGAGATGGCCGACGCAATGGCCCTCAAGCTGGTGAGTATCCGCATGGTAGCAAGTCACGTGGGCATTTTTATCAATTATGATGCAAAGAGTTTGGAACAAAACACTTACGCAGGTGACATAGTGAGCGATTACTATGGTCGGCCAGCCCCAAAACCTGCCCACGGCGGCGTGCTCCTCCCCCACCCCACTTCGTCGGCACGCATCATCACCGAGGCGGCCATGGCCGTTTTCGACCAAAAAGTCAACCCAAAATTGCTCGTCCGCCGACTCACCATCACTGTGAACCAGGTGGTTGACGAGACTTCTATTCCGACGGCTCCTGCCGAGCAGCTCGACATGTTCACCGACTACGAAACCCTTGCCCAACAACGCAAAGCCGAGCAATCGGCCCTCAACAAAGAGCGCCGCATGCAGGAGGCCGTGCTCTCCATCAAACGGAAATTCAGCAAGAACGCCATTTTCAGAGGCATGGACCTCGAGGAAGGCGCCACCGCACGCGAACGCAACAGCCAAATAGGAGGACACAAAGCGTAGCCAAGAGTTAAAAACAATAAGCCATGGAATCTGACTATGAGGATATTATCAATCTGCCACACCATGTGTCGACCAACCACCCACGCATGAGTATGGAAAGCCGCGCCGGCCAATTTGCCCCTTTCGCCGCCCTCACAGGCCTCGGGGCAGCCATCCGCCGTGCAGCCGAGCATCCCGACGAACAAGTATATTTCGACGATGAAATAATGCAATCCCTTTACAATGAACCTTTTGACGACAGCGAACAATAAATGCATTGTCGGACTCTCTCCGATGGACGACATCACCGACCTCCCTTTCCGGCAGCTTTGCAAGGAGATGGGAGCCAATCTGCTCATCACCGAGTTCATCGCCAGCGAAGCATTAAACCGCGATGCAGAAAAAAGTCTGCGCAAAATGCGATTCACATCTGAACAGCATCCCATTGGCATACAAATATTTGGTGCCGACAAAGAGGAGTTGCTGCGCTGCCTCGAGGTGGTGGAACAGGCCGAGCCCGATTTCATCGACATCAACTGGGGCTGCCCAGTGCGCAAAGTGGCAGGCAAAGGGGCCGGTTCCGGTATTCTGCAAGACATTCCTAAAATGCTTAGAATCACCGCCTCCATAGTCAAACATGCCCACCTGCCGGTGACGGTGAAGACCCGTTTAGGCTATAGCCATGATTCCATGATGATTACAGACTTCTGCGAGGCTTTGCAGGACACCGGTATCGAAGCTCTCAGCATTCATGGACGCACTAAGAATCAGATGTATAGCGGCGTGGCCGATTGGTCGATGATAGGTGCTGTGAAGAACAACCCCCGTATGACCATCCCCATTTTCGGCAACGGCGACATCACCACCGCAGCGCAAGCCGTTGAAAACAAGAATCGTTATGGTGTCGACGGCATTCTCATCGGCCGTGGCGCCATTGGCAATCCATGGATCTTCGAGCAGTGCCAGCGGGCTTTCCGCGGAGAGCCTGACAGAGAGATTACTGTGAAAGAGCGTGTCGAGGTCTGCCGCCGCCACCTGCTGGCCGCCGCTGAGTTCAAAGGCGAGCGTACCGCTGTCTTCGAGATGCGAAAACACTATGGCGCTTACTTCAAGGGGCTTTTCAACTTCAAACCTTTCCGCCTCGCCCTCGTCGCCACTCCCACCCTCGAAGACACCCTCGCCGTCCTTGACCGCATCGAGGAACACTACAATTGAAAAATATTCACTGCACAGGATAAGGAAAAACCATAATGGCACAATAAAACGGACGTTCTTTCGTTAAGAAGCTGATCATGGAAGAGAAGAACATCATAGAAATCAAGAACAAAAGAGCTTCCTACGAGTACTTCCTGATGGATGAATATCAAGCAGGCTTGGTGCTGATGGGCTCGGAAATCAAGAGCATACGCGAGGGCAAAGCCAATCTAAGCGACGCCTGGTGCACCTTCATAGGCAACGAGTTGTTTGTAAGAGATATGCACATCTCGGAATACAAGTTTGGTTCCTATTGGGGCCACCAGGCCAAACGTGACCGCAAACTACTACTCACCCGCCGCGAACTACGCAAACTGCAGATGAAAATCAAAGAACGCGGCTACACCATCGTACCCGTACTGCTCTACGTCGATCCACGTGGCTACGCCAAAATGACCATCGCACTCGCCAAAGGTAAACATCACTACGACAAGCGCGAGACCATCAAAGCCAAGGACTCGCGACGCGATATGGAACGCGAACTCGCATAAATAGTTGTTAAAACAAATGAAGGTATTCAAGTTCGGAGGAGCCTCTGTCAACAGCGCCGACGCCGTGCGCAATATGGCTCATATTGTTCAAAAACACTTGGAATCAGCGCCTTTGGTGGTCGTTGTCTCTGCCATGGGCAAAACAACCAACTTGCTGGAAAAACTGGTACCGGGCATCACTTCAGATAACGAACACAAAGCCCTTCGCCAACGACTCGAAGACTATCACATCGATATCGTCAAGTCGCTGATTCCAAACGATAAAAGCATCGTCAACAAAGTTTATACTCTCCTCCATCAACTCGACAGTACCATCGCAACTCTCCAATCCGACAGCGAACACTATAACTACAACTACGACCAGGTGGTCTCCTTCGGCGAACTCATTTCCACCACTATCATTGCCCACTATCTCAATCACCTTGGAATAAACACCTTATGGGAAGATGCCCGCCAATGTATCGTCACCGACAATCATCACCGCGAAGGACGCGTAGACTGGGAATCCACACGCGGCGAGTGTTGGCGGCTGAAAGACAATGCCACTGGGTACCAGGTGGTTGTAACACAAGGGTTCATCGGTGCCACAAGCGACCTCAAAACCACCACTCTCGGACGCGAAGGCTCCGACTATTCGGCTGCCATCCTGGCCTACTGCCTTGATGCCGAGAGTGTCACCATCTGGAAAGATGTCCCTGGCTTCCTCAACGCCGACCCCAAATTCTTCGCCAACACCGTCAAAATATCACAAATACCCTACAATGAAGCCATTGAATTGGCATACTATGGCGCCTCCGTCATCCATCCCAAGACGGTGAAACCTATTCAGAACAAAGGCATTCCGCTTTACATCCGTTCCTTTATCACACCTGAGGCAGACGGCTCTTCCATCGGAGATTATAAAACCATCGTCCCTGAAACACCTCTCTACATCTTTAAAAACAATCAGATATTGCTCTCCATCCTGCCCCGCGACTACTCCTTCATCGCCGAGGACAATCTCCAGGTCATCTTCGGCATCCTCAGCAAGATAGGCATCCGCGTGAACCTCATGCAAAACTCCGCATTGAGCTTTTCCATCTGCATCGACAACAATCCGCAGTTGGTGGCGCCCCTCATTGAAGAGCTAAAAAACATGTTCCGAGTACGTTACAACCAGAACCTCCAACTCATCACTATACGCTACTATACCCAAGAGGTCATCGACAGCATCGTCGCAGGGCGGCCAATTCTCCTCGAACAACGCTCCCGCACCACTGAGCAACTTATTGTGCCCGGCAAATAAACTCCTAACTCATGAAAAAGTTTCTTCTTCTTTCTTTTATGCTGTCCATCGCCTTCTGCGGACAAGCACAGGAAAAAGTATATGATGAAAGCCTCGACGCAATGCAGCAAATCAAGGAGGCCACCGCTTTGGCACAGAAGAGCGGACGGTATGTGCTTTGTCAGGTGGGCGGCAACTGGTGCCCCTGGTGCCTGCGCTTTGCCGATTTTGCCAAAAAAGACAGTGTCATAGCACCTCTCATCGAAGAGAACTTCGTCTACATCCACGTCAACTACTCCAAGGGCAACAAGAACCTGAAAGCCATGCGCTTCCTCGGCAACCCCGGTCGCTTCGGCTACCCCGTCTTCGTGGTACTCGACAATGAAGGGAAACCCATCCACATCCAAGAGTCGGAATCGCTCGAAGAGGGCAAAGGCTACAGCCGCAAGAAAGTGGAGAAATTCCTCCGCCTTTGGAACCGCAAAGCCGTCGAAGCCGAAGCCGCCCTGCTGGAAGAAGCCTACCAAAAACAGTCAAAAGAACAGCTCTATGAGTTCTTCGACCACTGGTCGGAGGACATCTCTTCCAACGAGAGCAAAACCTCCAACCGCTGGGTTGCCGAGGCCCACAAAATCTTCGCAGCCTTCTACCAGCCTCTGCAGCTGGAAAAGATAGGCTGTGGAGGCAACGAGCTTGGTGTCTCCTATCAGGAATATCCATATTTCATTGTACAGAGCAAACTTTCAAGGATTTACAAGGCAGATACCCTTCCTTTCAAGCCCGACGAGATGGAAGCCTACTACACAGACCGCATCAACAAGACCTACCCCGACGACAGCACCCGAAAAAGCTGGATAAATTACCTAAAAAGAGAACTTGAGATAGGCCGTATGTCTCTGTCGTTTGATGAGGGCTGGCTTTTCAATACTTGGGAGAAAATCCCCACCGAAGTGATGGACGCGAATATCGACTTCCGACCCTCGGTGAGCTTTCCCGGCAAGAAAGTCGTCTATCTGACTGATGATTACAAGAAACTGCTGGACAATTTTCTGGGCAACCAGCATGTCGACTTGGGAACGGGAAGCATCATGCAGACAGCCTACGCCAAAGACGAGAGTCGCAAGCGGATGGATTTCATCCAACAGGCCGCCCAAATCTTCTACGGCCACTGGGGCGGCTACTGGCAGTACGAGACCTACCCAGAAGCCTACAGGATAATCATCGATGCCAACATGCAGCGTGCCATAGTCTATTTCCGATTCGTCTACGAAGGAGGCGAAGTCTTCTTAGAGAAACAGAACGGCGAATGGACCGTCGTGTCAGGACGTCTCACCTGGATTGAGTAACATCCAAGTGCAAAAAGGCATCGCGGATCTCGTTGTCGGAGACTTCCACATCTATCATGGCAGCACCAAGCTCCTGCAACAGGACACAACGGACATTGCCCGCGGCGTTCTTCTTGTCCTGACGCATCAAGGGCAACATCGATTCAATCTCCTTGAGATTGAAAGTTAATAGATGAGAGTTTATAGATAATAGTTGCTCCTTAAGCCATTGGGAGTATGCGCTGTATATCTCCTCTGGGAGGCCTGTCTTCTTCATCGAAAGGTACATGGCGGCTTTCATGCCGATGCCGACGGCAAGGCCATGGGGCAGACCACGGTAGACCTCGATAGCGTGGCCAAAGGTATGGCCAAAATTGAGGATCTTTCTGATACTACGGTCGTAGGGGTCGGCCTTCACCACGCGGGATTTCATACGAGCAACCACCTTTATTAATTGAGGATCTGCTGACGCAATCATTTTATAAAACAGCTCAGGGTCGGTGACGGCAGCGGTCTTCACCATTTCCATCTGACCATTAAGCATTTCTTCCTGTGGAAGAGTGTCTAAAAATATTGGGTCTATGACAGTTAAAACAGACGGATAAAAATGGCCGATGCTATTCTTCACACCACCGAAGTTCACAGCCGTCTTGCCTCCGATGGAGGCATCGACCATGGAGAGCAAGGTGGTCGGCACGTTGATATAGCGGATGCCACGCTTATAGCCAGCGGCGACAAAACCGCCGAGGTCACACACACAGCCACCGCCAAGGTTTACTATAACATGACGACGATCGGCTTCACCTTCCATCAGCGTCTGCCACACCTGCGCCACCACCTCCAAACTCTTGCACTCTTCGCCCACAGGCACCTCTACAAACTCGGCCTCCTGCAACGCTTCCACACTACTGATGAGTTGTGGTAAACAATACTGGAAAGTGTTCTCGTCCAACAAGATAGTGTATTTCGTATCTTGCCATTCCTCTGACGCCAATTCGCGACTCAACGACCGCAGTCCACCATATATTATTTTGGTTTTCATGTTCATGCAATAAATAACGCGCTGATTCGTTATTTATTGCATGAAACTGGAACTGTTATCCCCTGCCAAGAATCTGGAATTTGGCTGCGAGGCCATCAACCATGGCGCCGATGCCCTCTATATCGGTGCGCCGGCTTTCGGAGCCCGCGCTGCCGCCACCAATACCATCGAGGACATCGAAGCCTTGGTAAAATACGCCCATCTATATGGTTCCAAGGTGTTTGTAACCGTCAACACGCTCCTCTTCGATAACGAAATCGACGATGCAGTAAAGATGATTCGCCAACTCTACAACATCGGGGTCGATGCCCTTCTCATTCAAGACATGGGGCTGCTCGAGTGCGATTTGCCACCCATTGAGCTGCATGCCAGCACCCAATGCCACAATGCCTCTGTGGAACGCATAAAGTTCTTGGAACAAGCAGGTTTCCGTCGCGTAGTACTGGCCCGTGAAACCTCTTTGAATCAGATGCGCGAGATACGAAAAAACACCCATTTGGAGCTCGAGGCCTTCGTCCATGGCGCCCTCTGTGTCAGTTACAGCGGACAATGCTATATGAGCCAGTACCTTAATAGTCGCAGTGGTAATCGTGGCTGTTGCTCGCAACCTTGCCGCAGCACCTACGACCTTTACAATGGCGACGGCAAGCTGCTCATCAAAGAAAAACACCTCCTGTCTCTCCGCGATTTCAACGCAAGCCAACAACTTGGGAATATGATAGATGCAGGCATCTGCTCGTTCAAAATCGAAGGGCGACTCAAGGACATCTCCTATGTGAAAAACATCACTGCCTACTATCGACAACTACTTGACAACATGATGGATGGAAACAGGAAATCCTCATCTGGCAGGTGCATCTACACCTTCACGCCAGACCCCGAACGAACCTTCAACCGTGGCTACAACGACTATTTCCTCTGCCAACGTCAGCCCCTGGCCAGTTTTTCCACTCAGAAAGCCATCGGAAAACTCATCGGGAAAGTGACCCATATCGGTAGTAATACACTTAGAATCAGCGGTGAGGAATCCTTTGCCAATGGCGACGGTCTCTGTTACCTCGACCCCGACGGCAAGATGCAGGGATTCCTCGTCAACAACGTGCAGGGGCGCACCGTCACCCCTAATCGCATGCCTGAACTCAATGTGGGCGCCACCATCTGGCGCAATAACGACCAACTATTTGAGAAACAACTGCAAGGAAAAACTGCAGAGCGCAAGATCGGGATGGATATATCATTCTCTGTCAACAGCCATGGGTTTTGCCTGGAGCTCAAAGACGAAGATGGGGTTTCAGCTGTACAACACATGGACGCAGAGCAAGTTGAAGCCAACAATCCTATCCAGAATTCGAACAACATCGTCAAACAACTCTCCAAACTGGGCAACACACCTTTCACGGCCAACCAAGTAACCGATGTCACTGGAGGCCGCTATTTCATCCCATCGGGAGCTCTCAACGAGCTGCGGCGCAAAACAATAGAGCTTCTTAAAGAAAATAGAATCAACTACTTCTTCCCAAAAGCCCATGTTCGCCACGACCAAAACCAACCCTACCCTGTCGCCGAACTTGACTACCGAGCCAATATTATCAACGACAAGGCGGAATCATTCTATAAGCACCACGGAGTAAAGAAGATAGAGCGTGGGGTGGAGCAAACCGAGGACTACGACGGCAAAGCTCTCATGACCACCAAATACTGCCTCCGCTATGAACTCGGCTGCTGCCTGCAGGGCAAGAACACCTCCGCCCCGAAGGCGGACATCCGCCCCTCCGACACACTCGTCCTCCGCAACAACGACCGCCATTTCCGCCTCGAGTTCGACTGCAAGGAGTGCCTCATGCGCATCTACAAAAGCGCCCCTTCTGTCCGATAAGAAGCATCATCAGCTATTCCCCCGTCAGCCCGCCGTAGCTCTTCGCGGCGGCCAGCAGGGCCTCCTCGGTGGTGTAGCGCTCGTAGTAGGTACAACGCGTAACGACACGCTGGTGCGAAGCCACCCCCTTCTCCACCCTCACCAGCCCGAAACCCAGCATCGGGTCGCCATAGCGGTCACCCACAAGGGCCAGCGTCCCGTGCACGTCCTTGTAGGGCGACGTAAGCGTCGACGGCACCCTGACGAAATCCTCGGCCGTCAGCGGCTCCACCTTGATGCTCAGCAGGAACATCTCGGTGCCGTTCTGAAACGTATATACCTTCTGTTGCAACACATAGAGCAGCAGCGTCATCCTGCTGGCTTTTGCCTTGGAGAGGTCGGTGAGCAGTGCCGGCTGTCCGTCCGCTTCCCCCAGCTGGTAACTTATCGGTGCCAGCGGGCCGTCGCTGACCACCATATCGGGTAGCAGCAGGGCGTTGCCAGAATAGAGTTGGTCTTTTTTTAGGTACGGCACCGGTGAATAGGTATTGACAGACATGAACCGATAGTAGGGAGCCTTGTCGCCGTCGAAGTACACTCGTCCCGTAGCCTTCAGCGCGCGCCAGAGGACGTTGTTGTGACTCTGTCGTTCGCGCAGTAGCA